>Ga0307378_10001039_pt1 | contig 45783 bp, 44 predicted proteins | sample UN1MG_FD_202238 | JGI IMG/M metagenome (GOLD analysis project Ga0307378, IMG submission 202238) | Soil microbial communities from Risofladan, Vaasa, Finland - UN-1 | ecosystem: Environmental > Terrestrial > Soil > Coastal area > Acid sulfate soil | place: Finland: Risofladan, Vaasa | collected... | reverse complement strand
TATTGGTATAGCAGCAATCTATTTTATTATCGGAGATGAGGAGGATTATGAGAACTGGAATAATCGAGAATATAGGAAAAAGTCACTCAAGGAGAAATTAATTCTCAGCCTTATAGAAGGTGGTGTTTTTCTCTTTCTATCAACAACGCTTCTGGGCTTTTTTTATTTACTTGACATTCCTTATTCCTTAGAGCTAGATTTTTTAAACTTACAATCCGATATCTCCCTATTGCACTATGTTCCTAATCCTATTGAAGGGATATTATTTGCTTTCATTATGCTGATGCAATTGATTGCTCCCATAGCAGGTATTTGTTGGCAATACTCACGTTGCATGACAGTGGTAGGTTTTATCGAAGAGAGAAAAGCACTTAAGATTAAGCCAAATGTACAATTTGCTTTGCCTTTTCTTTTTATGATTATATGGGTGCAATTTGCAGTTTTTTTGGATCAGGTCTATTTCAACTTAGTATACCCTGATGTGTTCCCTAATTTTAATATCCTTGAGGGGTCAATCTTCTCCTCGCAGCCATACCTCTATCTCGTCGTACAATTAGGAGTGCTCTTGGTACTAAACCTCTTCTTCATCATTGACAGTTTATTAGCAAATAAATACCGAACGAATTTCATAGCCCTTGAGTCTCTTGCCATTGAAGAGTGAGTCTTTTTCCTCTTTAGTCTTTATTCCTTTAATTTTAGTAATTATTTCTTCCTTCTTTTCAGCTCTCATTTTGCTAGATTCTCCTTAATTCTTTTATCATTTATTCACAATCATTATCTATGAAAAAAGCAAACCTAGGTTCTAAGGCTTTAATGTATCCTTTCCCCATTGCTCTTTTTGGTTCTCTTGTTAAAGATAAACCAAACTATAGTCTGGTTGGTAACGTAGGTACTATGTCTTTAGGACCTGCTACTTTGTATGTTTCTTCTCATAAAAGCCATTATACTAATATTGGTGTTCGTGAAAACAAAACATTTAGTGTTAATTTTCCTTCAACAGATTTAGTTGTTGAATCAGATCATTGTGGTATTGTTACGGGTCACAAAGAAGACAAGTCTGAGGTTTTCAAAACCTACTATGGTAACATCAAAACTGCGCCACTCATTATGGAATGCCCAATTAATATTTCATGTAACGTTATCAAAGAATTCCCTATTGGTGGTATGGAAGTTTTTATTGGAAGAATAAATGAGACTTTTGTAAATGAGAATTTAATCTCAGATGGTAAACGACCTGATGCTATCCGCATTGATCCTATTCTCTATTCATCTGATTTGAATTACTATAGAATAGGTGAGAAAATTGCTCAAGCATTTTCTATTGGTAAAGAATACAAAAAAAAGTGAAAAAACCGTGGTTCAAGGATATCTTTGTTGAAAAGAAAGCAACAAAAAATAAGAATTGTAAATGGGATTTCAGTTAATAAGAATCTTGCCAACACCCAACTTTAAAACTTCTTAAGAGTAGTTTTTAGCTTCTACCTAAATAAACCATTTTTTTTATCCACGAAAGAAAAAAGGAAAAAGTGTTGGTGCAAACCACCAACTAAAGGATTACTTTTGAGCTTTTTTTCTCAGTGTTATATTCAATGCAATAACGATTATTGACAAAGTAATGTAAAATGTTATTGAAGTTATTGTAGGTAAATTGTTTGTCCCTTTATCAAGCACTTCATACCCAAATCGAACACTAGCAGTGGCATTTTCTATGAGGACATCTGCAGAATAACCAAAAGTGCCAGCATTATCAACAGAGCTACTTACCAAAACAAAAGTATTCGAATAGTTCTCTCCTGGTTGCAATACATAATCAAATGGTATTGGACTCCAGACAACACCATCATTTACTCTAAATGCGAAGGAAACGTTTGACAATGAACCTAACAAAACAGTTATGTTGATGAAAACTCTTCCCCCAGGATAGAGTGTGGGAGGCATAAGTAGAGTGTTAGATCCCCACTCCACAACTTTATCCTCTTCAATATACTTGTTTGTTGAATAATTTGATTGTAAATTACTATTCTTAGCTCCGAAGCAATTGATACTAAGTGGTAAGAGTATTCCGATTACAAGCAATGAAATGATAGGTATAGTTTTAGTTATTTTAAATAAGTTCTCTTTTTTCCTTTCCATAACGTTGATACCTCTTTTATTTATTTGTTATTTTATATTTATTACTATGTTGAAGATGGCTTGTAGAATATATTTCAAGTCGATGCAAATTTTTGTGTGCAACAGACACTATTTGTACTTGTACACCACATATTTATAGAATCATGGTTTATAGTTGAGCATTCACCTTTTCCCCTCTATCCAATATACTCGCCATTCAGAAACTCAAGTTGAATGAAAAATAATCTGAAAAGTAGAAGAGAATAGAGTAAATTCTTGCATGATCATCCGTGATGACGAGTAATTTTTTTCTTTTATCATTGATTTTCTTCTCATTTTTTTCCCTTTCAAAACTCATAGAAAATTATTTGTTTATATTTATCTATAATTATATTAGTTGGTAGGGATTATTGGTGAGAAAAAAAGTTTTAGTAATCTGTATTATCTTGAGTCTAATTTTAAGTGTTCTTATATTTAACTGCGCTTCCGTTCCTATGACATTTACAGAATATGTTGACACTGAAAATGATGTTATATTATTTAGTAAGCGAGAATATAATTCAACAGTCAGTTATCACCCAGAAATGGATATTACTTCTGTCAATGTTTCACTTGGAATAGTAGAACTTGTGCTTAAAAATCCTGTTGTTATAGATGTTTTACATTATTATGGGGTGGATATTTATTGGGAGGAAACAGACAACCTATTGGACATAAACAAATTAGATTCTAACCGAACGATTTGTACTTTTTTAGGTGGACAGAGATTTTCTGATACTTATTATGTATTACCTAATGGTTCATTTCTATTTTTTGATAATCATACTCTTAATTATCAACCAAATGTTAATGTAATTCAGTGGTACTATGATTTTTCATTGTTTGAAAATTTCAGTATACCAAATTCGATTATAGTACGAACAGTTTTTCCTTATTCATTTGATTTTGTGTTTAATTCAATTCTACCTGAAGATGATCTCTATGTAGATTATTACCCAAATGATTATCACTCTTTTCAAACCTTTCAAACAGTCCAAGAAACTAACTTCTTTACAAACAACGTGTTTGTTACTTTGTATCTATTATTCAGTTTCAAAATTTATTTGAAGAAAAAAAGAAAGTAAAATTCCAATAGTTTTTTTATGTTATCTTCTAATTTTGCTGCAGTGTTAATATAAAATATTCCTCTTGAACAATTAATTAAAATATCTGTATTCAAAAAGATTTTTTGTCCACAATTTTCACAAGTGAAATAATATTCATTTTTTAGAATTTTAATTATCAACTCTGGATTTAGCCATGTATTAATTGATTGCTCACATCTTATAATCATTGGAGTATTACATTTGGGACAAAGTGCGATTTACATTCCTATTCTTGTCATATTGAATCCACCATAGAGTACTTTAGAATTGAAATCTAAAATAATTTCCCTTTCAAAGCTCTTATAGAAAATTATTTGTTTATATTTATCTTTAATTGTATTAGTTTGTAGGGATTAGTGTTGAGAAAAAATGCAATAGTAATTTACATTATTTTTGGTTTAGTTTTGAATATTCCATTAATTTACATTACTTCTTCATCTTGGACATTTACAGAATGTGTTGATACGGAAAATGACGTATTATTGTTTAGTAAAAGAGAATATCAATCAATAGGCGGCTATCACTCAGAGATAGATATCACTTCAATCAATATTTCACTTGGAAAAGTAATGCTTGAGCTTAGAGAAGCTATTGTTGATGATGATTTGCATTATTACGAAGTGAATATTTATTGGCAGGAAACAGATAGACCATTTATCACAGATTCAAACCGAACGACTTGTACTTTACTTGATGGTTATTGTAAATCAGAAACTACTTACAGATTTGCTAATGGTTCATATTTATGTTTCTCAAATGAGAGTAAAGATTATCTACCATCTGATAATGTAATTCTATGGTACTATGATTATTCATTGGTTGAGAATATTAGCATGCCAAGAGATGTTATAATACGAACAGTTTTTCCTTATTCACATGATTTTGTTTTTGATTCGATTCTACCAAAAGACAATCTCTTTGTAGATTACTATCCCAATGATTATCACTCTTTTCAGACTTTTCAAACTGCTCGATTTAGTTTCTTTACTTCTAGTGTGTTCATTTCGTTGACTCTACTTTTTATTTTCAAAATTTATTCAAAGAAAAAAAGAAAGCAAAATTTCTTCCTCCAATAAAAAATAACTTTTCCTCATTTGAAAAAGTTACTTCGAAAATAAGTTCTTTTTGTTTTTAAAAAATTTGTAAATAGAGCTAATAATCTACGAAAGCTCTATTTCCACATACACTACAAAATTCTGAATCTGGGTCAAGAAATGATCCACAATATTCACATGGAACAGGTTCTGATAAACCTCTTGAAGGGCTTTGTTGTCTTTCCATATATTCATTTCTACTTGGGCTAGTGTTTGGCATGTAATATGGTTCTGGTACTATTTCTTGTGGAGGGAGTACTGGTGGAGCAGCACTTCTACTTCTTCTAGGTTGTTTTGCTGTCATACTATCTTCTTTCTTAAATGGACTTATCACACCAGCAATTAGTCCAATGATAGTTACTACACCTTGAATTACAAGGTAACCATACAAAGGATTTGGGTATGAAGTGCTTGATAAAGGGACGGATGTTTTACCTACAACAGCTTCGTTTACTTTTTTCACTACCTTTTCAATTATCGTTATTGTGCTAAGCTTAACAAAGAGAAAGAAGAATCAAAAGTAATCCTTTAGTTGGTGGTTTGCACCAACACTTTTTCTTTTATAATTTAAATAAAATGTTTTGTCAAAGTAGGATCTAAGAAATACTCTAAAGAAGTTCTAAAGTCGTGTGTTATCAAGACTCTTACTAACTGAAATCCCATTCACCATTCTTATTTTTTGTTGCTTTCTTTTTAACAAAGATATCGCTGAACCACCGTTGTTTCACTTTTTCTGATGAGTTAGAAGTATCAATTTCAAGTATACGTTAATGCTTTACTCCTTTGATAATTTTTTTATCATTTTTACCTAATCTTATCAATTTTCCAATCTCAGAGACTCTCTCGAAAATTTCAACTCGCTAGGAAGGATTCCTTCTCACTCTCACCCGAAAGTATTTTTGTCGGAAAATATACACAAAAGATAGAGATGATTTAATAATTAAATCTTTAATAATTTCAATGCATTTTCACCAAGAATTTTAGGAATCCAATCATTTTGATAACCAAAATTACTAATATCATCTAGTGATTTTTTCTGGTTATTTCCCGGAAAATCTGAACCAAAAAGAAGACGTTCAGATCCAAGTCTCTCAGTAATCCATCGAACTTGTTCTTGAAATGGTGAGTTTATAAAAGTAGAACAGATGCTAGTAAGATCAAAATAAACATTCATTTTGAAGAAGGGATTGCCATTTAAAGCACCAAAGATATAATATTCCATAAAACGGTGCATACCAACATGAGCAAAGCAAATCTTAGTTTCAGGACAGGCTAAAGCAAGATTGAAGAATTTCATAGTTTGATCTGCATCGCGTGGATCCCAAGAATCAATGATAATGGGAACTTTTAATTCAGCAGCTTTTTGAAAGACCTTAACTAATGATGGGTCACCAACATCTAGATTTTGAATTCCAGGATGAAATTTAAATCCTCGCAAATCCAATTCTTTAACACAACGATCCATTTCTTCTAATGCAGATTCACCATCTAAAGGATGGATGGAACCAAATCCGAAGAATTTTTTCTCATCTTTACAAATAGTTGCTAGCCAATCATTCATCTTTCTAGTATTTTCTAGATTTCCTTGCTTAGCAATGACAAGTAATAAAGAATAATCAATACTTGCTTCATCCATAGATGAAAGAATTACTTCATTTTCTAGAAATTCTGGTTGATCAGTTAATAAGGTTTCTAATTTCTGAGCATGAACGTGAAAATCAATTTTTACCAAAATAATGACATCCTATAACTATTTGTAAATTGGATTTTTCTAATTTATTACTGTATTTACTAATATTAGAGCTAGTTTAAACTCGTATAAAACTTCATTTTACTCTTATTATAGCTAGTTTATTTTAGGTTAACAATATAAAGAATTGCTTTTTTTATAAATGTGGTATTATTTTTTGTTATGGATTAACAGTTCCAGAATAAATCAATTGTAATGTTTTAAAGATGATAGCTCATTTATTGCTTTCAATCCAATAAACGCGCCATTCAGTAACCCTGTCACCGTGTATTTTCGCTGTCCAGATACTTGGACCATTAAGTTTTGGTTCATTTGAGCATGTAGAATAGCCATTTATTACTACTACTCCCTCATTTACTATTACACTTGTGAAAATGTTTTGATAATCAGGAAAACTTTCGAAGAACTTTTTCCACCCTTTCGTCATCTCTTCTTTCCCTTTTGTTACTTCACCAGAATTATCTATGAAGGTGTGATCCTCTGTCATCAGTTCAGATAATCCATCTAAATCCCTTTGATTTATTTTCTCATTAAATGCTAATGCTACATACATTAACTTCGAGCTATTATTTTGGCTACTTATAGGCAAAATTTCTTCCTCCTTAAAAAAATAGCTTTTCCTTATTTGAAAAAGTTACTACGAAAACAAGTTTTTTTCTTTTTGAAAATTTAGCAAATAGAGCTAATAATCTACGAAAGCTCTATTTCCACATACACTACAAAATTCTGAATCTGGATCAAGAAATGATCCACAATATTCACATGGAACAGGTTCAGATAGGCTTCTTGTGGGACTTTGTTGTCTTTCCATATATTCATTCCTACTTGGGCTTGTGTTTGGCATGTAGTATGGTTCTGGAACTATTTCTTGTGGTGGTAGTATTGGTGGAGCAGCACTTCTACTTCTCCTTGGTTCTTTTGCAGTCATACTGTCTTCTTTCTTAAATGGACTTATCACAGCAGCTATTAATCCAATAATTGTTACTACTCCTTGAATCACAAGGTAACCATACAAAGGATTTGGCTGAGTTAATGTATCAACATTTAACAGAGTTCCTTGTATTACAAGGTAATAGATTATTTCTACTATGAAATAAATTGTAATTATTGTTGCTAATCCTAATCTTGCAGCATGTTTTTTTCGGAAGAAAAAGTTTACAACAAAAGCGGTAACTACCCATGGAATAAAAGCAAATAAAATTCTTAGAGCATTTGGAGCTACGAAGAAGATAGTTATTGGTTCCATTATAGTTGTTTCAAATACTTGGAAAATGAGTTCCCAATTTCCTGCAAATAATTCTGTAAAGAAAGTTGGTACCCAAAGATTGCTCAAATAAATATGTATGAATATAAAACTTGGCAAAGTAATGCCCAGTGATGTGAAGAGACTTTTAAAATAACCCATTCTGCTTTTACTCCATTTTTTTGGTTCATTCTATATAATTATTGTTTACATTAGTAAATTCGACAAAATCTAATAAAAACCTTAGCAAATAGGCAGCTTATACAACAGCTATATTAATTGGAAAATATTTTAAGTGAAAAAAGAGTTGACTCATTGAACTGTGAATTAATTTATTGAGTGTTTGTCCAGATGAAACTTAAAATTGATGAGAAGAATATTTTCAATGCTGCTAGTGAAAAATTGGATGGATATTATCATGAAGCTAGAAAATTAAGTTGGAAATATCATGGCAAACAATTAAAAATCTATTATCCTGGAAAATTATTCCCCTCAGTAAGTATTACTGGAACTAGCTGTGCTCAAAATTGCCTCTTTTGTAATAAACATTATCTTGAACATATGATCCATATCGCTGATCCTGAAACAATGAAAACATTTGCTTTGAAATTAGCTGCAAAAGGCGGAAAAGGAATGCTTATTAGTGGAGGTTATGATGAAGATTCTGCTATTCCATTAGAACCTTTTTTGGATGTCCTTTCAGATATTAAAAATAATACTGATTTACAACTTAATGTTCATACAGGATTAATAAATAAAAAACAAGCACTGGCAATTAAGAATGCTGGAATTGACGTCGTTTCTTTTGATCTAGTAACTGATGATGAAGTAATAAAAGAGATTTTACAAAATAATAAAAGAGGAAAGGATTACATAGATTCTTTCAATGCTTTATTGCAAGCAGGTTTGAAGGTCATCCCTCACATTTGTTTAGGACTTCATTATGGTACTATTAAGGGAAATTTGGAAGCTTTAAAGATAGCATTAAAAGCAAATCCTGAGTTGATTGTGTTTTTAGGATTAATACCAACAAAAGGTACTCCAATGGAGGATTCTGCGACAATCAATCCAGAAATTCTAGGAAAAATGCTCATTTATGCACGATTAAATAATCCTCAATGTGAACAATCTTTAGGTTGTATGAGAGTCAGATTAAAAGAATATGAAGTGAAGGCAATTCAAGCTGGGATTAATAGAATTGCTGTTCCAAAAAATAATAGTCTCAATCTCGCTGAAAAGCTTGGTTTTGAAATAAAAAGAGTGGATTCATGCTGTGCTCTATAGATTTTTTATTTATTCTATATTCTCTATAGTTTTGATTACTTGCTGGAGCTTCATCTCTTTTTCTGCAAGTTCATTTGTCAAAGATTCAATCTTTTTTTCTTGATGTTGGATTTTTAGGATTTGTTCTCCACTTTTTTCTTTCAGAGTTACTAATTGAGTTTTAGCTTTCGTTAACACACCACGAAGTTTTTCTATTTGCTCTTGTCTTTCATATAATTCATTTGTCATTTCACTTATTTGCAGCTGAAAATTCTTAGAAATTCCTGTCTGAACATTCATAGCTTCGATCTCTTGTGATTTACATTGATCTCTTAAATCCTCAACCAATTTTTCAAGAACAGCTATTCGTTTCTCTCGCTCAGAAAATTCACTTTGGATGTTACTTTGTGAAATTTGCTTTTCATCAATACTTGTTTTAACTGAATCTGCAAGCATCTTATAATGCTCTAATTCTTTATTTTTCTCTTCTATTTGTGTTCTGTAACTTTCTGCAACCTCTTCTTTGACTTTTGCTATTTCAGCCTCTTTTTCTAGTATTATTCTTTGTGCTTTTTGTTCGAATTCTTCTTTCATAACTATCATAAGATTGTCATTATCGCTTGTAGTGATTTTTTCAATCTCAGTAATGAGTTTACGCCATTCATTTGCAGAAGAGAGAATGTAGTCCTTTGCTAAAGGATGAATTAAATCCCAATTTTCACGTATAATTTGACCTAGAACTCTATGTTCATCTCCTACTCGAGATTCATCAAATAGAGGCCTTTCCTCTATATTATTAATCGGATTATAATCAGGATATTCAGACCAGAGAGATTTCTCTTGTTTTTTACTTTGATGACGACGGAACAATTCTTGTAACTCCAATAATAAGTATAAAGGCACTACTAATAATAAGTAGAACAGTTTAATAAATCTTACAAAAGAGGAAGATATTAAATTTTTCAATAAGAATTATATTATTTACTCTTATCACATTCACATTAGGAAGATAATTTGATATATATGTAATCTTTAATAATGGAAAATTCTATATTTTTGTGTTAGAATAAAAATGGAGAAAAAATAATGGCTGAAATTGACAAAGAATTTGTATTTAAGGTTGTTTTAATGGGAGACGGTTCAGTTGGTAAAACAAGTATTCGATCGAAGTTTATGGGTGTAGGTTTTAAGAGCGAATACATAAAAACAATAGGTGCAGATTTTGCATCAAAAGCAATTGTACTAGGACATAATAAAGTCCATTTTCAGATTTGGGATCTTGCAGGACAAAAAATGTACAAACATGTTCGATCGTCTTTCTATAGTGGATGTAAATGTGGTTTCCTGGTTTGCGATTTAACACAACCATCAACATTGGAAAGCTTAGATACATGGGTTGAAGAAGCATTAGAGCACTCTGGAGGATACTTGAAAATATTCATTATCCTAGGAAACAAACATGATTTAATTGATCAGAGAAAAGTCAAACAAGAGGAAATTGAGAAATTACTATCAAAATTAAAATCTATGAAGGATATTGAAGCAGCTTATCTTGAAACCTCAGCATTAACAGGAGAAAATATTAACGAAGCATTTGAAATTATGGGGAAGATGTTTCTGGAAAAAGAAGGTTTCCCTCAGCAGGGGGCTGAGGAAGAACAAGGGATTATAACTCCAGATATTCCTCAAGTAGATTTGATTGATCTACAAAAAGCCCCAAACAATGAAGAAAAGAATCAGGAAAATGAAGATACAAATCTTCATTCAATAATTACTAAATTATATAATAGAATTAATCGACTCTCTGAAATAATAACATCCTTAGAGGAAAGAATGATACTAATTGAAACGAAAAAACTCTCTAAGGAAGATGCTATAGAAATAAATGATCTTAGAGAGAAAATAGAATCTATCGATAAGGAAATGGTTACTCTAACAGGTTATACAACTGCTCAAGATGAAATACCAACGACAAATGATTTAGATATGATGGTCCCCACTCCACCAACAATGGATGAAATAGAAGATATAGAAGAGAAAAAAGAAGATTTCGAAAAGATAGATCGTTCTTCACTTGAATTAATGGAAGTAATTGAAGAAAATGATGACGAGGAAAGTATAACTGAAATTCTGGTAAAGACAGAAGAGCAACCTATTGAACAAGAAGTAAAAGTAGAAGAAAAGAAGAAAACAAAGACTCAATCGCAAACAAAGTGTCCGAAGTGTGGATCAAAATTATCATTCATTAAACAATATAATAGATGGTATTGCTATAGATGTAAAATCTATGTTTGAATAATATCAAATTTTTTTCCCCGTTTTTTTTATTTATATTAAATAAAGAATAAAATTTAATTGTGTATCATTCTATTTTTAACTCGAGATTCTATGGTTAAAGTTAAAGTAGCAATTGTTAAAGTTGAAAATGCAGATGTTGATTCTGCTGTGAGAAAAGCAGTTGACCTTCTGGGAGGAATGGCTTATTTTATTACAGGTAATAAGAACATCCTCTTAAAACCTAATATGCTCTCAGCTCCAAAAGATGATTCATTAAAAGCAAAAATAAGAACTGATCCTAGAATTCTAGAGACATTATGTGATATGCTTCTTGAATTAGACAAGGAGATTTTAATTGGAGACACAAGTGGATCAGGACAAATCACTCGAGAAGTTCTAGAAAGGAGTGGTTTTATCGAAATTGGAAAGAAATGTGACAAGATAGTGGTTCGTACATTAGAACAAAATGGTCCAATTGTCACAGAAATTAATGGTAAAAAATTAAAAAGTGCAAGTATTTCTAAGGATTTTTTGGATGCTGATGCTGTAATCAATGTTCCTAAAATGAAAACACATGGTTTAACAAGATATACTGGAGCAATTAAAAATCTTTTTGGCACTATTTGTGGTGCAGATAAAACTAGAATTCATTCATTAGGTGCAACATTAAATGGTTTTTCTCAATGCTTAGTAGATTTGTATGCTTTTGAGAAATCTAAAATCAAACTAAATGTTATGGATGCTATCATTGCCTTAGAAGGAATGGGACCAGGTGCATCTGGGACACCAGTAGAAATGAATTTAATATTAGCTAGTAAAGATGCTGTTGCTTTAGATGCTGTTGCTTTTAGATTGATGGGGCATAATCCTAAAAGAGTACCAACTATTAGATTTGCTGCTGAACAAGGATTAGGTACAATGGATCTTGAACAAATAGAAATTGTTGGAGAAAAAATAGAACAACATAAAAAAAGATTCAAATTACCTGCAACAGCTGTAATGGGATTTTTACCTTTTGCTAGATTTTCGAATGTTATTTTTAGAGTTCCTAAATATTATTCTGGATGTACAGATTGTGGAAATTGCGTAAGAGCTTGCCCTGAAAATGTAATTAAACTAGTAAAAAACAGAGAAGGAAAAAATCATCCGATTATCAATTACAAGGGATGTATCTCTTGTTTTACTTGCATTGAAATCTGCCCAGAAGCTTGCTATAAAACTAAAAATAAAAATTTGAAAGCAATTTTAATAGCTGTCTTCAGTTTTCTAGCAATAGTTGCGATTATAACAACATTACTTATCCTATTTTTGTAGGATAAGTATTTTTTTCTTACTGCTTTTTTGGTTTTTGAGTGAAAATAATGTAATGTCCATTACCCTTTTTGTTATTTATTCTCTCGAGAGTAAAAGGTTTAGAATAACATTCATTATAAAATAGGTCTATGATTTCGAAACTCTTAAAGAATTTAAGAATATCTTCAATATAAGAAAAAAAATGAGGAATTCCTTTTTCTGGTTCTTCTTGTTTGATTAATGTTTGATCATCAATAATACCTTCTGACCCATAAAACGGTTGATTTGGATCTTTTGTTAAAATTGTTCCAAAGAAAAAACCACCTGGTTTTAAAACACGATAAATCTCTGAAATAGTTTTTATGATATCTTTTTTATAAGCATGATAAATAACATTGTATGCTATTACTAAAGTAAAGTAATCATCTATTTCTTCAATTTTAGTCATTTTCCCTTCTTTAACATCTGCAGTAAAACCTTCTTTTTTCAACCATTCCTTTGTTTTTGTAACTGCTTCCTCAGAAATGTCCATTCCTGTGACTTGGTATCCAAGAGAGGAAAAATAAACAATATGACGACCTATACCACATCCTAAATCTAAAATTCTTGCAGGTGGATCACCTATCCTATATGGTAAATTCATTATAAATCCATCTGGAATTTGCCAATATTCTAAATCCTTCACATTAGACCATTTCCAACCAACTTGAATAGAATTCTCTGACATTTCTTTCACCATTTCTACAAAAACAGCTACATTCATATAATAAATTTATTCTGAGCGGGAAAAATTAGTTTACCCCGCACAGAGAAAAGGGTCTAATATAGCATGGGTCTCCGAGTTGAATCTCTCAAATAATTTTCTTTAGCAATTTATTTAAGACCAGAACTTTGGGAAATTATTCCACAAAAAAGTTCTTTTCAAACAAATTTTTTCTTAAGAAGATAATAGAGTTCGAATTATGGAAAAAATATTACTCTTGGAGTTTAAAATGCCAAAGGTTTTAAAACAAGCAAATTAACACTTTTTTTAGATAAAAATGTCAAAACCTGAAATTGAGCTATCACCATTAGCATTTTCTAAAATTATAGATTGGACTTCAACTAATACTGAAAGAGAAATTGGTGGATATTTAATTGGAAAAATTCTAATTGATAGTATTATACTAACTGATGCTGTTTTTGCTACTGCGGAATCAAATCCAACTTATGTTTCATTTGATAATATGCTTCAGTTTAGAATTCTTGAAGAATTAGAGAAAAAAGGCAAAGGTGAGGTGATTTGTGGTTGGTTCCATTCTCATCCAGGTATGACTGTTTTCATGTCAGGTACTGATATTGCTACACAACAAATCTACCAAGCACTTCTTCCAGAAGCAATTGCAATGGTTAATGATGGGAATACTTTTGCTAGAACAAGAAAACAAAATGATTACAAAGCAAAATTTTTCCGTGTTAATAATGAAAGTAAATCCTATGAAGTCAATTTTTCCATTATGACTAATCCTAATGATCTTGTTGATATATTAACTGATCATATTCAAGATGAAGAAAATGCTGAAAGAATTGCGGAAAGAGCAGCTCAGAAAATGGCTATTTCAGTTGAGAATTCTTTACAAAAAATTAATGCAAACTTAGTTACAAAAAAAGAATTTGAACTAGCAGATACAAATTGGAAAAAAGGTCTTGCAAGAACAAGAAAAGACATTGAAAATATGAAAGATGTTTTTGCAACTAAAGAGGATTTAAATCGTTATCGTTCAAGACATGTTCAGGAAGCTAAATTCCAACGAATTCTATCCTTTATTGCTCTTGGTTTTTCTGTTATCACTTTCATTTTAATTATTATTTTATTGGTAAAATCATTCCAAGGATAGATTTTATTCTTATTATCTTTCAAGTTTATAACATAGAAAAAAGCAGAAATTTCGCCTTTATTTGCTTAAAGAGAAAGTTATTTGAAGGAAATGATAATAGAGGATAATTGAGGTAACGAGCTTTGGGAGCTATAAAGAAAACAGTTGATGATTATATCTCAGAATTAGTCGACTGGGATGATACTACTCGTGAAGAAGCAGCAAAAGCTTTAGGAGAAATTGGAGACGAAATAGTAATTGATCCTTTATTACAGGCTCTAAAAGAAGATGAATCAGAGGATGTTCGAGCTTCAGCTGCGTTAGCTTTAGGAAAGTTTGACAATTATGAGGGTATTCCACAAAAACTTGGTGAAATAATTAGCCAAGAAACCTCACCTATAGTTCGTATAGCAATCGCTAATGCTATTGGTGAAATTGGTAATAAATCAGCTGCAAAGTTATTAATTCCTGTTCTTGAAAATGAAGAATCTTTTTGGGTTCGAGAAGCAATTATTGAAGCTTTAGGTAAAGCATATTCAAAGGATTTCACAGAATTATTATTAAAATACCTTAAGGACGATGATTCTGAAGAAGTACGCGTTCAAGCAGCAAATGCACTAATAAAGAATCCTCATGACGAAATACTTGATAATATTCTTCAAGCTTTCAAACAAGAAGAGTCTGATGAAGTGAAAAGTCATATCGCTGAATTGATAGCTGAAATACCTAATATAAAATCTGTAGAAATTCTAACTGAAGCGTTAGAAAATGAAGAATATAAACAAACGCAAGCAGCTGCTGCTGAAGCTTTGTATAAAATAGCGTTAAAATTAGGTTATAATGATGAAAATGAAATGATGGATTCTCTATAATTTTTCCTATGAATATAATTTTTAAAGTAATAGTGTACTGTTCAGCATAGGTTTTGACTTTATTTTTGGTGGAGTTAATAATGAATGAAAAGCGAAAAAACGATCACATTGAGATTTGTACTGACAAAAAACGGAATATTGAAATGGAAATCTCAACAGGATTTGATGATATAATTTTTGTCAATACCTCTGTTCCAGAAATAAATTTTGATGAAATTAATCTTGAAACGGAATTTTTAGGACATGAATTTGCTTGTCCAATTTTCATCACAGGGATTACTGGAGGAGTAGAAGAAGCGAAAAATATTAACCAAAAAATTGCAAAAGCAGTTGATGAATTAGGAATTGGTATGGGAGTTGGAAGTCAAAGATCTGCTATTAAAAATAAATCATTAATTGATACATTCAATATAGTTAGACAAGAAGCTCCTAATTCATTTATTGCGGGAAATTTGGGAGCAGTACAGTTAAATTATGGCTTTTCATCCGAGGATATTCAAAAAGCAATTGATATGATTAATGCTGATGCAATGATCTTACATCTAAATCCATTACAAGAAGTTGTTCAACCTGAGGGAAATACGAATTTTAAGAATTTACTTCCTAAAATTAAACAAATTTGTAAAGATGTTGATGTTCCAATTATTTTAAAAGAAGTGGGTTGTGGAATGCCCAATTTTGATATTGAGCAATTTATAGAATTTGGTGTTCAAGCAATAGATATTGCAGGAGCAGGAGGAACTAGCTGGTCAAAAATAGAAGCTATTCGTGCAGAGAAGGAAGGAAAAATCAGTAATGCTAAAATTGGGCAATTGTTTGGAAATTGGGGAATTCCTACTGCAGCTAATACCTTTGAAGCGTCTAGTTATAATGAAGAAATTGGGATTATTTCTTCTGGGGGAATTAGAAATGGATTAGATGCTGCCAAAGCTCTCTCGATAGGAGCTCATTTAGTTGGGATTGCACTTCCAATTATTCAAATTGTGAATAGTGGTACCGAAAAACAATTAATAGATTACCTCAAACAATTTATTCAAGAATTAAAAACTGCAATGTTCTTAGTAGGAGCAGAAAACCTAGATGATTTGAAAGAAACCCCTTTAGTAGTTATGGGAAGAACAGCAGAATGGTTATCCGCAAGAGGCATTGAATTATAAAAAAAATACTAGGAGAAAAAAATATGAGTAATACGTTTGATGATGAATCACCAATTAAAGAGGATCTTGAACCCTTAATTATAGTTTTGAAAACAGATCCTGATTGGAACAAACGTTTTGGAGCAGCAAGCAAACTCTTTCGTTTAGGAAAAGAAAAAGCAATTGATCCCCTAATACATGCCCTTCAAAATGATTCTCATAATGAAATTAGAAGATTTGCTTGTGACCTCCTAGGAAAGCTTGGTGATCCCAGAGCCACTTGGGCACTAATAGCTACTTTACGACAAGGATTAATTGATAAAGATAATGTGATAGTACATCACGCAACTGAAGCTTTACTTCTTTTAAGAGTGGGAGATCTTTCAGGTATTCTAATTAGCACAGTAACTGATACTGAAGAATTTTTCGAGATGAGGATTAAATCTTTAGAATTACTTGGAAAAATTGCTGATAATGAAAGTGTTGAAGGATTAATTTCTATCATTAAAAATCCAGATACTGATGGTAAAATAAGAGGTAAAGCAATTGAGGAGTTAATCTACACTGGACATTTAGCAGGATTGCAAATGATTTTAGAACAACTGGAAAAAACTAGGCGAAAAGATTTCAAAAAAATCGTTGTCAGAGCTTTAGGAAAAACTCCTTTCAAAAATAAAACAATTGTTTTCAGAATCGGTGAAATACTGCTAACAATATCAGAGCAAGAAGAAAAGAAATCCAAGAAAGATTCTGATCTTCTGTTTTATATTGCGGAAGCATTGAAAAATTTAGCTAATAATATTGGTTATGAATTTTCTGATTTTATGGATGAACTTATTAAACTTAGGAATAAACAAAAATCAAAATAGTACTAATCAATTCCTACGGAAAAGTTTAAAATAGGAGGTTTTTGTTTTTTGCTTAGGTTGCCTCGGCGATGACCAGCTAATTAATTTATCAATGTTAATTAGCGATGAGGAAGCACGAGGAGGTTAATAATAAAATGAGTAAACCATTCTATGTTAATGTAGATGTTCCAGAAGAATTGAAACAAGAAGCATTAAAAATTCTTGAGAAAGCTAGAGATACTGGAAAGACCAAAAAAGGTACAAATGAAACGACAAAAGCTATTGAACGAAATCAAGCTCAACTCGTTTTAATTGCTGATGATGTACAACCACCCGAAATTGTAGCACATTTACCTTTATTGTGTGAAGAGAAGAATATTCCATATGTGGTTTGTGGTACAAAGAAAGACATTGGCAAAGCATTAGGTCTTGAAGTTGGATCATCTAGTGCAGGAATAACTAATTCCGGAAGTGCAAAGGATGCACTTGGAGCACTTGCTAAGAAATTAGCTGCATTAAAGAAATAAGATAATTAAACTCTTAGGAAATGTGAAAAAAAATGAGCAGTAGAAGAAGACAATCTGGAAAAGATGATGAATCAGGTATTCAAGATCAATCTTATCCTGCTGAAATTGTTCAGGTTGTTGCTCGTACAGGCGTTACTGGTGAAGTTCTTCAATGTAAAGTTCGTGTTCTTGAAGGACCCGATCGAATGAGAATCATTACCCGTAATGTCAAAGGTCCAGTAAGAGTTGGTGACATCTTAGTTCTTCGTGAAACAGAACGTGAAGCCAGAAGAATGAGAGGCCGAAGATAATTACTGTAAGTATTTGGAGTTGAAAATTTAATGAAAGAACAAACATGTGCTTTTTGTGCCTCATCCATTGAACCTGGAACTGGAACTATGTTTGTGAAAAATGATGGTTCTATTCTATGGTTCTGCTCTCGTAAATGCAGAGTTTCTATGGTAGATTTCAAGAGAAATCCACGTAAACTCAAGTGGACAGAAAGATATGAGCAAAAAATCCTAACTGGTGGCAGATCTAAAAGAAGAAGAGGAAAAAGATAATTCCAATTCTCAAAAGGTCTTCAACACCTTTTTTCTTTTCTTTTTAATAAACAATATATGACCGTAGAATTCCAGGTTGGAATTTTAGAGCATTCTGTTTTGTAAGTATAGATAATAATTTCATCTTTATAGTATCATCAAGAATTTTTTGAATCGATTCATGATCTGATTCTAATGGAATATTATTATTACCAGTAATAATTATAACTGCTGTAAGAATTTCGTTTAAAGTATTTCTAACAAGTTTTTCATCAAGTACATTATTAACTTCTATTGAAGCTGCAATGAAAAATACTTCAGCTGGATCATATTCAAAAATCCATTGCCCTTTTTCAAAAATTATTGATTTGGGTACGTTTCTTTGGTGTGATTTCATGAACATAATTAGACTAGCTAAATAACCACTAATCAATTGAGGATCATGATGATATTCTTCTGACAAGTAGTATAAGCATCTTCCATCAGTTTTTGAAATAAGAAACTCTATCAACATAGCTTTCGCCAAATATCTTCGGTAATTTAAAATAATTCTAAGTTAATTTAAAGTTTTTATTTTTTACATTTAAAAAAAGAGAAAAATCTCTAATTTAGTGATACAAAATTTATTAAAAATGGTTAAAACAACAGATTATTATTTCAAAACAAGAATACACAAATAACTGAAAAAGATTAAACAATAAATAAATTGTTCTAAAAGGAGTATTTAGAGAAATGAGCTATAAAACAGAACTAGAAAAAGCAGAAAAATTAGAAGGGGAAGGAAAACATCTAGAAGCAGCTAAATTGTACGAGGATATTGGAACCAAAATTTTGCGAGAAGGTGGAGAACATGAGAAAAAAGAAGCACCTAGAATAATAGCAAAAAGTATTGCACGATATATGTTAGCTGATAATATTGTTAAAGCCCAAGATTTAGCTTTTCAAACTCTAATTATGAAAGACGAAGATCCATTTCTTTCATTACAAATTGAAGCTGCAATTTCTGCGAAAAAACAACTAGTCAGAGCTTATATTGTCGATAAAATTCCTAAGGAAATAAATGAAGATTATGAAGTATTATCCAAAATTCCTCAGAACCGAAAAGTAATGAAAATGAATAGTGAAATCACTGTCAAAAAAACTTGGGAAGGAACTATATTTGGGGATTTTAAAAATAAATATGATTTAATTGAACAAAAATACTCTAATCCAAAGGAAATGATTAATTTTATTCTCTCAACTAAAACGGGAGTCTTTATAATAGGTGCTGAAACTGCCTCTGGACAGAAGATTGTTGTTCTTGTAGCAGTTACTTTTAACAAGGATCCCATTGAAGTATTGGAAATAAAATAAGAATAAAATTTTCCTTTCCTCTTTTTCAGAAATAAGAGGCAAGGACCCAAGCTTGAAGTATACACCAAAACTCCGCTTCTATTGGTTACCTCCACGCCGCACCCCCAGAGGCGTGCTTAACGAGACGGACGGCCGCTCGCTTCCGCGCCTGACCGATTTGGCCTCTAGGTTTTCTGACCTTACCCTCCGGTGAAGGCCTCGACGATTAAACACCTTCCAGGACGTCGCTTCGACGGCTTCCAATAGGCGCTTGAATTGCTTTCTACTCCTCAACATGGGTATTCGACCGGTTGAGAGCGTTTACCGTTAGAGGGGAGCCCTAGACCCCCGCCTATCCTTGCCAAGAATTTTTTCGTGGTTTTACTTTAAAAAGAATTCTATTCCATAATAATTAAACGAGGGATTATAAATGGAAAAATAGATGAAATATAACTTTATTTCTCTTCTTCTATAGTTTAAAAATTTAATCAGACAATTATTTAATGCTTGATGTAATTGTGAATTAGCAAAGAGTGACATAGAAAACTGCAAACTGGTTGATAATTATGTCAGTAGAAGAAGATAGATTAAAAGCAAAAGAAAAGATGAAAGGTTTTTGCGGAGTTTATAGAATATGTGATGGTGATCCTTCTAGGTTATGCCAAGGACAAAGCTACGGAAGAAACATAGGTATGGGGGGAGCAGGTTCAGGAGCAAGTTTTACTAATAATGTTTTAGCTTTAAAAAAATATAAATTAAAAATGAGAGTTGTTGAATCTGATTTTGTTCCAACTACCGAGACTGAATTTTTAGGAAAAAAAATCGCAATGCCTGTTATGGCAGCAAGTGTAACCGGAGTTAATAGTTTTGGTGGTGAGGATGTTATTTCCGAAAAAGAGTTTTGCAGAGCTGTTATTTTAGGCAGTAAGAAAGCAGGAACCATAGGATGGAGAGGGGAAACTTATACTTATTCACTGGAAAACACTTATGGACTTGATGCAATAAAAGAAGCAGAGGGATGGGGAATTAAAATTTGCAAACCAAGAGATCAAGATACTATAAAAGAATTCTTTAAAAAAGCACAAAGAATTGGTGCTATTGCTGTTGGAATTGATGTAGATGGTTGTGGATCAATAATAATGGCTAAACATAACAAACCAGTTTTCAATAAGACAATAGACGATTTAAAAGAACTCAAATCATCAACTTCTCTACCTTTTATAGTTAAAGGAATAATGTGTTTAAATGATGCTAAACGTGCAATAGAAGCTGGCGCAGATGCTATAGTAGTATCCAATCATGGAGGGCGTGTTCTTGACCATACACCAGGAACAGCTGATGTTCTTCCGGAAATTGTTTCCCAATTTAAAGGGAAAACAAGTATACTAATTGATGGAGGAATAAGAACTGGTTTTGATGTTCTGAAAGTGCTTGCTTTAGGTGCAAATGGTGCTTTAATGGGTCGAGATGTTATTAGAGCAGCTGTAGGTGGAGGTATTGATGGAGTTCAGCGTTTAATGGATCTCGTCAGAATTACATTGAAAAAAGCAATGAAAACCACAAATTGTAGAACTATTGAAGATATTAGCTCTGAGATTATTTATTAAAATAGAAGAATTTTCAAAAATAATGAGATATAATATTTACTAATTATTTTTAAATAACACTTCTAACATTTGACATCCTTTACAAATGTTATTGCTTGTAGGTTCTGAACAAATTTTACATAAAGGCATTTGGTCTATTTTATCAGTTTTTGTTTTTTGTGCTGGTTTTTCTAGTTTTTCAAACTTTTCAATAATAGTTTCCATGCTGTTTCTAATAGAGTGCTGAGTACCAGGATATTTTTCCTCAATTTCAGCAAGAAAATTTCGAACATCTAAACGCATGGCTTCAATAGAATAAGGGCATTCAGTAGTGTGATAATTTATATCATTATAAAATGCATATAGAACAACATCTCGCTCTGCTACTGCTTGTAGAGGTTTCACTCGAGGAACAAAAGAGTCATGAACTTTTTCAGGTTTCAAATCACCTCGTAATAATTTTGTTGAATCTCCTCGAAGTAGATTTAGTAAAATTGTCTGAGAAACATCACTTAAATTATGTCCAGTAGCAACTTTATCACCATCTAATTTTCTAGCTGCAAAATTGAGAGCTTTTCTTCTAAAAACACCACAATATGAGCAAGCACCATGTTGGATAATTTTTGTTTGTCTTGTTAAGGGTAGTTTTTGTTGTAATTCTCTCGAGCGAATGACTACTTCATCAAGAGAATAACCAAATAAATCTTTGAATGAAAATTGGTGATATTCAATATCCAGTCTTTCAGCATTCATTTTAGCAATAGGCAATCCATCTTCCCTGTAACCTTTTATTCCTTCATCAATACATACAGCAATAATTTTGGAGGGGAATTTCTTTTCAACCTTCGCTAGGATATCTAAAAGAACTGTGCTATCTTTTCCACCAGATAAACCAACAATTATTCGATCGTTTCTTCCAAACATGTCTTTACTTCTGATTGTTTTTCGAACTATTTTCAATACCCATTTACTAAAACAATCTTTACATAAATGACGCCCATCAATTCTTCTGAAAGTTACTGCAAGTTTTGAGCAATTATAACAAGTGGGTATTGATTTTTCCAAGATTTGCCCTCCAATTCCAATGAATTGCTTGATATTTTTTAATTTAACCTATAGGAACTATTCCATATTTCAAGATTGGTAGTATAATATTTGCTAAGAATAAAATTATTGCTAAATATCGAAAAACATCGAGAATTATGTAAGCTACTTTCTGATTTCGAATATATTGGGAAAGAAAAGCTGATAGGAGTTTGTCACCATCTAATAGAAAAGGTATTGGTAAAGCATTAAATAAAACTGAACCAAAACTAACAACAAGTAACCACATTAATTGCTGATTAAAATGATAGGGAAAGAACTTTCCTACTGAACCAAACTTCGGTTCTTGATATTGTATTGTATAAATTCCAAGATATCCAATTGATTCATTTGCAGGACTGGCATCTAATTTTGCGTTATAATTTCCATCCGAAGTATTCATTTGTAAAGTCTGATTTGGTTGTGTTTTCATCATATACTCTGAAAAAACAGCAGAAGTTGAGATATGTGTGCTATTTATATCAAAAATGACAAATCCTCTTTCTAAACCTGCAATAGCTGCTGGACTTTCCTCTACAACTTCCATTATTAAAATACCATCTGGTGGGAGATAAAATGGAGCAATAATATTAGGAGCGAAAATAAAGAGAGGAATAGTAATCAAACCTAAAATTACATTCGGAAACATACCAGATGCAAAAGTTCTCATTTTCGTTTTTGCTGATGAATTCATAATATCTTCTTCATCTGGTTCAACAAATGCACCAAAAAATATAGCAAAAAAAGCTAATCCAGTTGATTTTAGTTCTACGCCATCAGCATGGCTAACTACACCATGAGCAAATTCATGTGGGAAAACTGAAAGGATAAGAGGAATAATTAAATAAAGAAAAGTTTTGAAGGAGATGGTTACTCCGGGAATTATCAATCCTATTGCTGGTCCTTCACTACTTACAGTGGGATTAGGGAGAAAGAAATCAATCAAAGTAAAAAGTAGTAATCCGATTGCTAGAAACATAGAAATAAAACCTACAAAGATTGAAATGTTTCCCATTAACCTCCAGAAACGAGCATATTTCTTAGCGATTTTTTTTAGAAAATTATTAAACCACTTTGTCCTAATTAGAATAAATAGTGGGGTAATTGTCCAATTATATTTTTCTTCTAATTTTAACATTCGTCCAAGAATATAAACTAGAAACCAAGTAAGTGCTATTATAAGAAATATGTAGATGGTTTTCATTTTTTATATCCTCGACTTTTAGAAGAATAAGTAAATAACCATTTAATAAAAGCTATTATAGATTTTTTACTTTTTAGAATAAAATACAGTGCATTTTCCAGTTAGAAATTTATACCTAGAAGAGAGAAATAAGTTATGAAAAAACGCAGTTCTGGAATTAAACCTTTGAAAATTTCAGATTTTCTCACAATTGAATATACAAAGGAGCATTGGAAAATATTTAATGAGAAAAGAAAACAAGCATTACAACTAATGGAAATACTTACTAAGAATAATTTAAATGCTTTACTTTATGGATCGATTTGTAGAGGAGATGTTTCAGAACAAAGTGACATTGATTTATTCATTCCCTATGAAATTTCCTCTTTTAAAATAGAGTCTGCGTTAGAACAAGAAGGAAAGAAAATTTTCGAAAAAAGAATAGTACAAGCGACTCCAAAACATCTGGTTAAAGGTCATATCTATTTGGATGAATTAACTTGCCTTACTTTTCCTCTTACCTCCATTAGAGAACGAGAATTTGACTTTATTCAATTTGGAGGTAGTTTATCTTATAAGGAAATGGTAGAACAAAAAAGAGTTCCGGGTGTTGATAAAAGGTTAATATTAATTGAACCAACAGAAAAAGGTCATCAAGAATCGCCTGTAATAGGATATGAATCAATTATTGCGAGGAAAGTTGGAGTGAGTGTTGAACTTGTTAAAGAAAGAATTCGTATACTAACAACTCGAGATAAAACAGGAAGAACAGGAGTATATCTTAATATGGTACTTTCTTCTGAGGAAAACTTTGAAGAAGTTTTTAAGCAATTAGTAGATAGTGACCCAATAGTAAGAAGAAGAGCAAAACTTTGAAGTGAGGCTAAAGTGAAAGAAAAAATTAGATCTTTGACAGGAGGATCATATCTAAAGGGTAAACTTCCCACAGGTTGTAAAATTTGCAGGAATGGTGCTCAGCTTTTCTTTTTAATGACTGGTAAGTGTTGTGAAAATTGCTATTATTGTTCCCTAACAAAAGACAAAAGAGGAAAAGATGTTATTTTAGCTAATGAAAGACCAATTACCAGTTTTTCTGGTGTCATGTTAGAAGTAACAAATATGAATGCATTAGGAGCAGCAATAACTGGTGGAGATCCTTTAGTAAATTTGGATCAAACTATCAACTATATTTCTCAGATGAAAAAAGAATTCGGGAAAAAATTCCACATTCATCTATATACTTCAGGAAGATTTGCAACTGAAGAGAATTTAACAAAATTATATGATGCTGGACTTGATGAAATAAGGTTCCATCCTCAAAATAAGGAACAAAAAGAAAATATCGAAATTGCTCTGAATTTTGACTGGGTTGTAGGTGCTGAAATTCCAATAATTCCAGGTGAAAAAAAAGAAATTTTGAAATTCCTTGATTATCTTGAAAATCTAGAATTTGTAAAGTTTTGTAATTTCAATGAACTCGAAGCAACAGAGGCAAATATTGAGGATTTAAAGAAAAAAAGTTTCAAATTAAAGAATACAGATTCATCAGCTATAGATGGAAGTGAAGGATTAGCTTTGGAAATTCTAGAAGAGGCTGATACAAAATTTTCTTTACATTATTGCAGTTCATTATCAAAAGATGCAGTTCAATTTAGAAATAGATTAAAAAGAACTGCAAACGTTGTAAAAAAACCCTATGAAGAAATACAAGATGGAATGTTGGTAAAAGCAGTAATTTCACTTCCTAAATATATAATTCCTGAAGAATTATATGAAGCTTTAATTGATGAATTTGAGATTGAAACTGAATTAGTTTTACTAAGAGATGATAAGAAAATAGAAACCAGCTGGTATATTGCTGATGTATTAAAGGATGCACTTTATGAAAGATATGATATAACAGATATTGATATTTTATATGAATATCCAACTTTTGGAAGAATTGTAATTGCCAAAGCACCTCTCAGAGAACTTTCATTAGCAAAAGATCTTCTTGAATTAAAAGAAGATGAAATGATAGATTAATTATCTTTTTTTAGGTTATTTCATAAGCAATTATCTAATTTTTTATATATTTAACCAATTAAATTTAATCTATGAACGACCAAAAACGAGATCAAATAATTTTTGTTGTATGTTTAACTACAGGGATAATTCTTCTCGCAGGGATTCTTCTTTCAGTAGATTTTCTTTATGCGGGAATTCAAGAATTATTTTTATCAAATATAAATCCAGATTATATACCTGATGTACAACTTGCCAATACTGTGATACTTGCTAGTTCGCTTTCCATAGGATTTGGTCTAGCACTGTATGTTTTAGACATTTGGTTTATAGTTCGAAAAAGTAGAATTAAAAAAATCTTGATTGAGGAAGAAATAATTGATGAAGAAGGAACCTTAAATTTCAAATCTTTCCAAACAGAAATTTCAAGCTCAATAAAAATTTTAAGAGATCTCTTTGGTTATTTAGTAATTATCATTATTGGTTTTGGATTATTCAGCTTTTTACGTTTTATTTGGATGATTGGTAAATATCGTGCGTATGGAGAATTCTTCATACATTACTATCTAAGCAATATCCCATCATTAATTATCAGTATAACTCTCTACTTAACAATTTCACTCATGATGACTTATGTTATTATAATATCTTTACAAAAATATATTCGTCTACAAATAATCTCGAAAAACTATGATATAGCTATGGCTAAGGTTTTCAGTAATCTCGATCGATTAATGAGTGATACAAATAAGCAAGATTCTAATTCTGATGAAACAGCATGATCTCCCAATAATACCTTCCAATTTAAAGAGGTTGATAGACAAATTGAAAAAAAGGAGCGACGATTTAGATAAGTGGATAACTATCCTTTCAAAATTAGCACAAAGTGAGGATGGTACCACTGATGACGAAAAATTAGGATTGTCATTTTATGCTATTCGAAGCTCTACTGTTAGTGATTTTCATAAATTAACTGAAATACTTGAAGATATGGTATCGAAGGGATGCATTGAAGTTATTGCAGAAGAAAAAGAAAATTCAACTGAAGAAAAAACATCAATCCGTAGATATCGTATTACTTTGAAGGGAATGAGAACATTATTCGAAATTCTTATACCTGCAAGAGATACTTTAAGAGGATTATAAAGGAAATTTTCGTTTTTTTAATAGAAAAAGCAATTCTCTTGAAATATGAAAAAGTTTAAAAATAATAAGGTAGTATTCTCAATAAACTGAGAACAAAATCTTACTAGTTAGTAAAGTCAATTCTTAGTTTGATGATAAAGAAGGTGTAATAAAAATGTTTGTTGAGTTAATGAATAGTACTATCAAAGAGAGAGAAGTGAAATTAAGAGCAATGTTTGAAAAACAAGTTAGCAGCAGGGGAAGAAAAAGAAGCAAGAAAACCACAAGGGTTCAAGAATTAATACTTGATACTTTGTATGTTACAAATAGATTAATGCGTTCATCTGAAATTCGGATTGCTGTTGGAAGAAGAATTAAAGGTTTAAGTAATTACCTGTTCTTTTCTGCATTAAATGATCTTCATCAAAAAGAAATGATAATTAAGAAAAAGAATTTACTAAATATGAAGTATACATTTTATTCTCTTTCTTTAGATGAAAGAAGCCAAAGATGTGGGTTTGATATTGCATCTGCACACATTAGCACCAAAGAATTACTTTATCTTACAACAATAAGAAGCACAATTGAAAGCGATCTCCTTCTATTCGGTAGATTTTTCTATTAAATCTACTTTTCCTTTCTTTTTTTTCTTTAAAATCTTTTTAGCTTTTTTGGATACGTTTGAAAAGGTGTTCTTGGTTCAAAATTAATCCAATTACCTTGTTCATCTAAATTTGATAAAGATCGAATCAAATCAAATGTTACCCATCTCGAAGCTTGGGGTTTTGGAGGATATTCCCAAAGACCAAATTTTCCTTGCAATTTTTTTATAAATTCTACGAGTTCCTTCACTCGCATATCATCTAAAGAAGCACCAATTTTCCAACATAATTTTAGCATTAAAGAGAGATCATAACGAGCAAAATAAGTTATAAAACCAGTTGCTTGTTCTGCACCAATAGTTCTTGCAACTTCAAAACCAAAAGTATATTGCTCATATGTGTCTCGACCAAGTAGTAAATCTAGAGCTTTTTTAGCTTCTTCGCTTTTCACATATTTCGGATGAAGTGTTAGACAAATGAGAGCACCTGTAGTATTTGATCGACAACCCCATCTAGAATGAGCAATTTTCCTATAACCAGCAACATAACCGAAATTTCCCTTAACATAACCAGTAGGCCATGCTCCATCAGACATTTTTTGTTCCAATATCCAATCATATGCTTTTTCCACACGACTATCAGTACTGTAACCACACATTGCCAATCCTCTTAAAGGAATAGCTGTTTGCAGAGTCATTTTTTCATAACCTCCCTTTTCAAGTTGAATTTCTCTACTTTTAGGAAGAGGCCAAGAACCATCTTCATTTTGTAAGGTAAAAAGATACTCAGCTCCTTTTTTCACAGTAGGAAATTCTTTTCCATATCCTAAATATCCTAAACGTGTAAGAGCTTGAGAAGTAGCAAATAGTTTTGTACTATGAACACCACCTACAAAATCCCCCTTTTCCCAGGAACCATCGGTATTTTGCAAATACTGCAAATCAGTTAATAATGGATCTTCCATTCTTAGAGAAGCTAATTCTTTAATTTCTTCGTTATTATCTTTGAGACTAAATAATTCACATAGAACTAGATAACGAAGATTAGCGGATTTATCAGCTAGGAGTAAAGGTAACCACATCAGTTGATACCTCTCAATATTTTTCTTAAATAAGGAGCTGTAGGAGTAGCTTTAAGAGCAATTTCATCAGGAGTGCCATTTGCAATTATTTTTCCTCCCAAAGATCCACCTTTAGGACCAAGCTCGATCAACCAATCACATGAGGATAATAATTCAGGGCTATGTTCTATCACCACAACCGTATGACCTTCTTGAACAATTTTATCCAGAACAGTAATCAACCGATTTATGTCCTCCAAATGTTGCCCAACTGTTGGCTCATCTAAAATATAGAGTGTATTTTTTGAAGTTTTTTTGCTTAATTCAAGAGCTATTTTCAATCTTTGAGCTTCTCCACCTGAAAGTGAAAAACCCGGTTGTTTTAAAACAAGATAGCCTAAACCTACATCAATAGCTATTTTCAATTTTCCAGCAATAGCTTCATTATTTTTAAAGAGGTTATATAATTCCTCAATTGTTAATTCATATAATTCTGGCAAAGAATAACCTTTAATTTTAATATCCCATACTTCCGCGATGTGTCCTGAACTTTTACAATTATCACAAGGAGTTCTAATTGAAGGTAAGAAACCCATGTCGGTATAAATCTGTCCTCTGCCTAGGCATATTGAACATCTTTCTGAAAGCTTTTTCTCATCAATACCTAAAGCTATAGCATCTTCACTCTCAGCATACAATTTAATGAACAATTTTGATAATCCTAGGAAATTTAAAGGACTATTTATTCCTCTTCTCGATTGGTCCACAATAATAGTTCGTTCAGGTGCCCCTTCAATTTCATCATATTGACCGGGTTCGATAGGTTCATAGGCAACTGATGTTGTTTGTTTTTTTGGAACCAAAGCTCTTCCTAAAGTATCGATTAATAAAGTACTTTTTCCAGAACCAGAAACACCACAAATACCAACAATTACTCCTAACGGGATGTTCAAAGTATCCCCTTTTAGATTGTAAGCTTTTGCTCCTTTTAATTTCATCCACCTTTGAGGTTTTCGTCTAGTTCTTTGACAATTGATAGATTTTTCTCCACTAATCCACTGGGAGGTTAATGTGTTTTCTTTCATGATTTCCTGAAGTGAACCTTTTGCAATAATTTTTCCCCCAAAAATACCAGGTCCAGGACCAATGTCTACTATACTATTCGCAGCTTTAATTATTATAGGATCATGTTCGACTACAATAACAGTATTACCTTCATCACGCAACTCTTCTAAGGTTGTTAATAAACTTGAAACTTCAGAAGGATGGAGACCACGAGTTGGTTCATCTAACAAAATTGTTAATGATGTTAAACCGCTTCCTAGAAGACCCGTCAAAGTAACTCTTTGAGCTTCACCTGCAGATAAAGTAGCAAATATTCGATTAAGATGGATATACCCTAATCCAACTTGTTTAAGAAAACGTAAGCGTTTCAATGCAGTTTGTAAACCAGCATGTACGATTTTTGGAATTGAATTGGGAATTATTATTTGTGAAAGAATTGATTCTAATTCTTCTATTGATATCTCTTGAAGCTCATGAATATTATAATCTTGAATTTTTACAGAGAGGTATTGAGGTTTTAATTTTCCACCAAAACAATCTGGACAAATTTGTGTTTCGGTATAAGTTCCACCAACATCCCAATCTCTTATCCACCCGTAAAAACCAGGATACTTTTGCTTGAAAATTGTTTCTCTTCCTTTTCTCCCTATAGATACTCCTTCTAAAGGTTCTGGATGCCCAAAAAGAAAAGCATGTTGTGCTTCCTTTGTCATCCCATTCCAAGGAGTAGACGCAGGATCAAATCCATATTCTTTTGCTAATGCTTGGAGTATGTAATACCCTCCATTAAATGGTTTACAAATAAAACCGAAGGGGAAAAATCCAGGAGAATACATTGCTCCTGAACAAATTGGTTTATCAGGATGTATTATAAGTTTCTCAGGAGCAGGTTTTCTTAATGTTCCTACACCATTACATTTGTTACAAGCTGCAGCATAATTAGTAGGACTAAAATAGCGCGATTTAGCAATTGGTTCTGATATGTTACAATTTTGACAAATCCATTGTTCTTTTCGTGTCATTTCAGAATTACATTGTGAACAATATTTCTTTCCAACATTAGCAAATAAAACAGCTAAATAACTCGAAAGACCTGTTACAACGCTAACAGTATTTCTTAACAAATATCTTGTTCTTTCAGGTTTAATGCTGATAGTTACACCCAAACCAGATACAGAATCCACTGGCGCTTCTGGACCTTCTTTAACACTCTGCCTCTCATAAAGTGATAGCGTTTCTAAGAAACGTCTTCTTGCTTCTGTTTCCAATATATCAATTACTAAACTTGATTTTCCAGAACCTGAAACACCAGTAACCACAATTAAAGAATTTTTAGGAAAGTCAATACTAATGTTTTGTAAATTATGAACTCTCGCTCCTTTTACTGAAATAGCATTAAGAGATTTATAGTCTCGTTTTTGTGATGTAGTCACTGATTTTAGAATTCCATCTTGACGTAAAAATTCACCTGTAATAGAATTTGAATCTTTTTCTATATCGCTTGGAGAACCTGCAAAAACAATGTTTCCTCCTTTATCTGCAGCACCTGGTCCTAAATCGATTATCCAATCAGCAGCTTTAATTAAATCGGGATTATGCTCCACCACCACAATAGTTGCTCCGGAACGAACTAATCTATCTAAAACTTTTAGTAAACCAGTAATATCATAAGTATGAAGTCCAGTAGATGGCTCATCTAAGATTATTATCTTATTAGTTAATGATACTCGACCAAGATATTTTGCTAGTTTTACTCTTTGAGCTTCTCCACCAGATAATGTAGTTGATGGCTGTCCTAATGGAAGATACCCTAATCCAACATCTATCATAGCTTTTAGAATACGTTTTGCATCTTTTCGTTGTTTTATATCAAGACGTTCTTCATTCTCTAATAATTCATTTGCTTCATAAACATTTAATTTATAAAAATCAGCAATTGATAGTTTACTTTCTCCAAAAGAAATTTTTGCTTCTAAAACTTCATCCTTAAAACGCTCTCCTGAGCAAGAAGAACAAGTAATCCAAGTTGAAGGTAAATATCGCATTGCAACTTCTTTAGCACCTTTTCCATTACATTCCAGACAAGCACCTTCTGGTCGATTAAAGGAAAAATGAGATTGAGATAAACTAGTTTCTGATGCAAAAATATCTCTAACTATATTTGAAAGGTTGGTATAAGTAGCTGGATTTGATCTTGGATTTTTACCAATAGGACTCTGATCTACGATTACAGGCTTTAATTTTGGGCCTTCTATTCCTTCACAACCAGTGAAAGAATTAGTTAGTAGGTTAGCAACTAATACATCTACAACAAAAGTACTTTTACCCGAACCAGATACTCCTGTCATTACAGTCAATCGTTTGAGGGGAATAGAAACATCAATATTTTTCAAATTTCGGAGATTCGCTTTTTTTATTGTAAAAAATTCAACTGGTTTATCTCTATATTCAGGTATTTTCGTTCTTTCTCTTAAACTGAAAAATCTTCCAGTGATGGTATTACTTTTCCAAAGTTCTTTTAGTGTTCCCTGAAAAACTACTTTACCACCATTTCTTCCAGCATTTGGTCCTATATCAATAACTGAATCAGCTGTTAAAGCAGCCATTCTATCATGCTCTACAAAAATAACACGTCCCTTTAATTTTCGTAATGTAGGTATGAAATTAGCTACATCAGCCATGTGTTGACCTATAGTAGGTTCATCTAAAACATATAACATATCTTCTAATCTGCTTGATATAGCAACAGCTATTCTTACTCGTTGTGATTCCCCTCTCGAGAGTGTTGGTGATGAACGATCTAATGATAAGTATCCAAGGCCAACCTCTTTAAGAGCTTTTAATCTTTTAACAATCTCCTCTCTTAACCTGTTAGCAGATGAAGAGAAAATATTACTTGTAAACAAATTATATAATTCATCTATTGATTTTGATAGTAATTCCAGAATATTTAGTCCATTCCAATTTACAGTGAAAGCTTCTGGATGAAGTCCAGAATTATTACATTTTTCACAACCATTACCACTACAATAGGGGCAAGAAGTATGAAAATGTGATGATTTTAAGTCTCCAAGCCAATTACCACATACACAACAAACAGATTCTTGAGAAAATGTTTCAACCTTATCATCATATTTCACTTTTAAAGCAAAAATACCTAAGGTTGCTATTTTTTTGATACTATTTCGCATTTCACTGATTTTAGTGCGTTCCTTTAGTGATGTAATAAAAAGATCTATTGAATGAGGTTTTGTTATTTCAAGTTCATTACTATTCCAAATTTGACCATCCACGATAATCTGTGATTTGCTAAAATTTTTACTTAAATGCTTTAATAATGTTCTATGACTTCCCTTTACATTATTAATTAAGTTAGCAAAAATCATTATTGATTTATGTTTATTCAGATAAAGCAATTGTCCAATAATTTCATCTTCATTCAAGACTTGTATTTTTGCATTGCATATTTGACAGCGTCTTTCACCGAAATTCGTGAATAAAATTCTAAGAAAAGGATGTAAACCTGAGGCTGTAGCTAATGTAGAAAGGGGATTGCGATTTAAGAGATTTTGTCCAACAGCTATAGCAGGACCTATTCCTGTAATGCTTTGAACTTTAGCAGGTAATAAATTTAGATTGGCTGATCTTGTAGAAAAAACATTTAGAAATCGACGTTTAGCTTCATGATATAGAGTATCAAAAACAAGGGAAGATTTTCCTGAACCAGAGATACCAGTAACAACAGTAATACCTTCTTCGAAATCAACATCAATATCCTTGAGATTGTTTTCTCTAGCACCTCGGACTAAAATTTTCATGGAAATCTCTCTGCAAAAATTTTGGAGAAATTTATTAGAATATACTGTAAGTTTTAGCTAATACTCTTTTAATAATTTCTAATCTTCTTTCAGAGTATTTAGGATTAATATTAGACAATTGCTTTAAATTCTTTTCACATGCTGGTGCTGCAAATTGTAGCTCTTTTTTAGCTTTTGAAGTTTGAATTTCTAACAATGCAAGTAACGTATAATAGAAAGGAAAACCGCCCCACTTTCCTTTATTATTCCTGAAATTTGATAATGTTTTTACAAAATCATTCAAACGAATTTCGTTTTCTTCTTGATCTAATGTCACAAAATATCGAGCAAATGCAGTTGAAGAGTGCTTACATTCTCCTGTTGTACAAAATTTTGAAAAACAAGAGTGTTCCATCCAAACGTGAGATTTTTCGATTACTTCATTAACATTTTCCGATTGTTTTCTGTTAAAGAGTAAAATTCTAGTTGCATCCATACTAAGAATATTTCTGATGGCTAAATTTGTAACTATTCGTTCTCCTGTAAACAACCATTTTCCTAATTGATAATCTCTAGGGGAAAATGAAAAAGAACCTTTTTTGAAACTTTCTTGAATTTGTCTACTACAAATAAATTTGATTAAATCATCAGATGAATTATTTTTCAATAGTTTATTCTTAAAATATAATTCGTTATGATCATCAATTATTTCAGCAAAGCTTTTTGTAACTAACAAATGTCTCACCAACAATAAATAGTATAGATAGAGTATAATTTTAACTGCGCAGATAGGAGATAACCGAAAATATTCTCCCATATTATAGACAGAAAAAATATTAGGAAAAAAAAGTAGTGTTATTAAGGGAAAGATAAGAATGAGTGAAGAATATTATTCAAAAAAACTTTCAGCAAATAAACTAAAAAAATGCTATGATATAGCTTCTCCAAGAATCAGACAATATTTAGAAGCTGAAATACAATACACATTAAAATTTATTCACTCAAATTCAATAGCTTTAGAATTAGGATGCGGTTATGGAAGAGTTTTGAAAAGAATAGCATCAAAAGCAAAACTAGCATATGGAATTGATAATTCAAAAGAAAGCTTGCAATTTGCTCGAAAATATCTAGAAAATTACTCTAATATCAAACTCTTTGAAATGAATGTGAAAGAATTGTCATTTGAAAAAAACTATTTTGATTGTGTTATTGTAATTCAAAATGGCATTTCAGCTTTCAAAGTAGATCCTCACCTTTTAATCAAAGAAAGCATTAGAGTGACGAAAATTGGAGGTAAAATAATTCTTTCCAGCTACTCTGAAAAAATATGGAAAGAAAGATTAGAATGGTTTATTGAACAAGCAAAAGTAGGTGTATTAGGAGAAATTGATTTAGAAAAATCTCATGATGGCATAATAATTGGAAAAGATGGATTCAAAGCAACTACTTTTCTAAAAGAAGATTTTGAAAAGATAATTCTAGAATTAAATTTATCAGCTACAATAGAAGAAATTGATGATTCAAGTATTTTCTGTGTAATATCTGTTAAATGAATTCTTTTTATGATAATTCGTTGATTACTAAAATCTTTGCCTTTGGGAAAAAACATTTAAAGTATAGATGTGTTTTGTATGCATAATCACCTTATTTAAAGGGGAAGAAAATGGCTGAACAAAAAAATGATGAACAGAAAATCATAGATATATTACTGTGCCTATTTCTAGGATACTTAGGTATTCATAGATTTATCAAGGGTTATATGCTATCTGGCGTAATTTGGCTATGTACAGGTGGTCTCTTAGGTATAGGAGTTATTATTGATCTTATTTGGATCATAATGGATAAAGAGTGGATTATGCCAAGATAAACTACAATTTACTCTTTTTTATTCTTTTTTTTTTTCTTTATTTGATTACTTTGCGTAAGAGGAAATAAGGTAAAAAAAGGAGTAAAGGTCAAAGGACCTAATTACTTTACAAGTTTTTCTAATTCATCTACGAAAAACTCAAATCTTTTCATGCCAAGTTTCCAGAAATCAGGATCAGCAACATCTAAACCAAGAATTTTCCCAATTTCAATTGGTGAAATACTACTACCTGCTTCAAGTACTTGTTTGAATTTTGGAACAAAATCTTTTCCTTCATCTATATATTTTTGATATAATGCATAGACAAATAGTTGACCATAAACGTAAGGATAATTGTAGAAACGAAAGTTTGGTAAATAATAGTGTGTTTTCATTGTCCATTCTGCATCCATTACATCAAGCCATTCTATTACCTCACCATATATTCTATCACGATTCTTCGTCCAATATTGGCTTATTGTTTTGTAATCCAAAAATTGCCCACGTTTTATTGCTTCATACATATCTTGCTCAAACCAAGCTCTAGCAGTTACTTGAAATGCTGCCATTCCTGCACCATCTAATACTCTACCTATAATAGCAAGCTTCTCATTGTCAGTTTTAGCTTTCTTTAGTAATAAATCAGTAACAAGAAGTTCACCAAATATCGAAGCTGTTTCTGCAACGATCATGGGCATACTACCATTTAGAATTGTTTGTTTTCTAGTAAAATAATAATCATGAGTTGCATGGCCAAGTTCATGTGCTAAGGTATATACACCACTCATAGAATCATTGTAACTTTGTAATATGAAAGCAGATTTACCTCGGAACCAACTTGAACAGAAGGCACCATTCCTTTTCCCAAATCTCGGTGAAGCATCAATATGATTTTTCTCAAACATATCTCTAACCGCAAAAGCATAATCTTTATCGAAATTCTCATAAGCTTCTGTAACAATTTCTTTTGCTTTATTAAAATCAATTTTTATGTCAGAACCAGTATGTATTGGAGCTACAATATCATGATTTCCCAATTTTGGTAAACCTAAGATTTTTGCTTTTATGTTTAAATATCGTTGATAAATATGAGAATGTTCATCGATAGCTTTCAATAAATTCTCAATTACTTTTTGCTCGATATCATTATCAATTAAACTGGCATGCATCTCGGATTTATAGTTTCTTCTTTTACAAACATTTATCCAATCATTGCAGATATTTCTTAAAGCAGAAGTAAATAATTCTCCATCTTTCTTCAATAAATCATATATAGATCTATTAGCAGATTCTCGAGTAGCACGATCAGGATGAGGAAGTAATGAATTTGCCTCTCCATACGAAAGAGTTTTCTTTTCACCTTCAACTTCTACTTCAAACATTCGAGTATTGAGCCATTTACTTTGTAATTCTTGCCAACCTCTTATTCCGTATTGATCTTTTTCTATAATTAGTTGCTCTTCAATTTCTGTTAATTGATGTGGAACAGCTCTTCTAAGTTTTTCAAGATAATGCTTGTAATTTGATAATATTTTATCGGAAATCAATTCAGGATGTTTATGCACTAATTGACCGACTTCTAAGTTTAAAAATGCTATTTTTTTAGAAAGATTTGCAGACATTTTATTTACTTTATCATGAAGTGATTGCGTCTCAGATAAAGTCATATTTGCGGCAAAAGATAATCTAGCAAATGTACCTATATCTCGCAAATCAGAAATATAAATTTCATATTCTTTTAACAGATTTAGTAAATCTTTAGCCTTAAAATCCTTAATCTTTCCTTGATAGACTTTAACTAAATTTTCAGCTTTTTTAGTTACTTCTTCTATTGATTTATCAATTGAAGGATCATCTATATTGGGAAAAATTTCTGATAAATCCCATGCTATATCTTTTTGAGTCATAAATTTCACTACCTATTGTTTTAGAAACTGTGAAGTTTTGAATAAATTTAATGTTTTGGTTTTCATTCTTATCTTTATTCACTAAAGAATTATAGATATTCTCCTCTATCAATTATTTTCTTTAAATATTGCACTATTTGCCAAATATCATGGAAAGTATTATAGAGAGCTGATGGAGCTATTCGAATAATATTTTTTGGTCTAAAATCAGGAACTACTCCATATGATTTTAGTGCTTCGCAAATCTCAAAAGAATGTTCTTCCCTTTCAAGGGCTATATGACCACCTCTTCTTTTAATATCCCTTGGTGAACCAATTATGAAATTATAAGGTTCTTTTGAGAGTATCTCATCAATAAGATAGATAAGGTAAGAAGTTAATTTAAGAGATTTTTCACGAATTGCTTCTATTCCTGCTTCTAGAATTATTTTTACAGCTCCTTCCATAGCAGCAGCACCAATTATACCAGGAGAGGATATTTGCCATCGTCCAGCATTATCTGATGGTTCGAAATCCAAGGACATATTAAATTGAGTGTCTTTATTATTTCCAAACCAACCAACTAATCCTGGTTTTCTATCAAAGTGTTTTTCATTTACATAAAGATAAGCAGATGAACCAGGACCACTATTCATATACTTGTAACTACACCAAACAGCAAAATCAACTTCCCACTTATTGAAATAGTGAGGAATTGCACCTACAGAGTGACTGCAATCGAAACCAATCAAAATATCTCTTTTATGAGCTTCTTTAGTAAGTAATGACATGTCAAGCAATTGACCATTTCTAAAAAGAACAGATGGAAGAAAAATGAGTGCAATATCATCAGTCATTAAATCAATAATTATTTTTTCATCTAAATATCGACCATCTGAGCTAGGAGCTAATACTAGATGTTCTTGTGGATCCAAGCCTTTAAGTTCAATTTGACTTCTTAAAGCATAAATATCAGTAGGAAAATTCAGAACATCTGCAAGAATTTTTGTTTTCTTTCCTTTGGGGACGTAGAAAGAACTAATCAAAGCATGAATATTAACAGTAGTTGTACCAGTAGCTACTACTTCATTAGTTTTAGCACCAACAAGAGGAGCAATCATTTTACCTAAATCTTCACTGAAATAATACCAAGGTCGTTCTGCAATAAACCAACCATTAATTGCTAATGTTTTCCATTCATTAATTACTCTTAAAAGAGAGGTTTCGGAATCCTTAGAAAGTAATCCTAAAGAATTACCATCAACATAGATAGTATCCTGGGGTATGTAAAACCTCTCACGGAATTGTGCTAAGGTATCCTCAGCATCGAGTTTTTTAGCAAAATCTTCTGAAATTTCAAATTTATTATCCATTTTTATCTCACACATCAAGGAGTTATATTCATTTTTCAAAAATATTATGCTAAATTAATGAGAATAATAGAAAAAAAACAAAAAAATAACGAAAACTGATCAATAAACAGCGGACAATTTTACTAGATATACCGAATTTTCATCTACATAGACTGAGAATAAATTCTACAACGCTTATATAGCATCAAACGAAGGATAAAATAGAACTCACAGATGAGATTATGAACTTTAATGAGTGATTTTAAATGAATATTAAAACAATTTTTAGAAAAAAGAAAGCAGTTAGTGCGGTTATAAGTGCTGTACTTTTAATTGGTTTAGCAATAACTGCAGTCGGAATTCTCTATGCAACTTTAAACCTAAGATTTGATTCTAGTGTTAAATCTGGAGGAGCAATTATAGCAGAAGATTCTGATAATGATGGACTTATTGATAGAATGACTATTTCTTTAGTAAATAAAGGATTAACTGATGCAAATATTCAATCAGTTTCAGTTATTCAAGATGGTAATACTTTGATGTGGTTTACCTTTGATGAATCAGTTGATATTAGCGAAGTAACTGAAATTGTTATTTATGCAATTGGCGCTCTTCAACAAGTTGAACCAGCTAAAACATTCTATATAGAAATTAATTTCCAAGATGATGTTTACATTTCATCAGGATATACAACAATTGTTAGTGATATTCCAGATGAGATTATTGGTACAATTGGTAGTGAAGATCCTTTTGTTGGTTATTGTTATTTAATAAGCAGAACAGTTGATGATGACCAATATGCTAAGAAATACTTTCCAGCAGATGTTGGTTACTCACCATCCTTATGGTTCTTACTTGGTGCTTTTGAAGATGACAATAAAAGACCAGATCTTGATAATGATTATATTTCATTAAATGATTATGGTGATGAAGCAGAATTTCAACCATATCTTTTAGATGAACGAGAATTTACTCAAGGAAGTATTGGCTCACAAAGTAATTGCATTGCATCACCATACAATGATTCTGGTGATCATCCTGGATTAATTGCTTTTGATAAATATGGCAACTGGGATAAGAGTGATAATTTAAACTGGGGTAAATATGGTATTGCTTACATGTGGTCCTATATTTATGTTGCCGGAACTGAAGCAGTAACTTGTGATGTTGGTGTTAATGGAGCAAGTGAATATCAATTATGGCTTAATGGAGAATATTTAGTCTCTGGTAATAAGCATAATAGATGGTATACTTCAGAAGATATTACACTCGAAGCTGGATTGAATTTAGTTATGATGAAAATTTCAGCTAAAACTGATGCTCATTTTGCAGGTCAAGTGCTTTTCTTCGGTTCAGAACAATTATCAAACATCTACTCAGTTTGGCCTACAATAGGTGATCTATAAAAGATTATACCCCTTAATAATCCAAGAAATAACAATCTTCCAAACTCATAATCTCTCCAATCTTTTTGGGGATTATTAAGGGGATTAATCCCTCCCAAAATTTTTTTCTCTTTCTATTAAAATTTCTAAAAAAATAACGATTTCTGCGGAAAAATTTACCTCATTAGTTGATGGAATTTTCTAATTTGTTTATAAAATTTGATTGTGTAATATTAATTGTAGATGATATAAGAAGAGAGATGAAGTGTTGATTAAAAATGAACTTTAATAAATTTTTGCGTAAAAAAAAGGCAGTAAGCAATGTTGTTTCAACGATATTACTTATTGCACTTTCAATTACTGCGGTGGGAATAATAACAGGATCTATTTTTTCAATATTAAAATTTAGATCAGATGTTTTTACAGTTGGAGAATTATCCGCAGATGATAATGATAAGGATGGACTTATTGATTTTATATCAATTCCATTAACAAATAGAGGACTCTCAAATGCTGATGTTGAAAGTATCACTTTACATCAAAGTAATATATCCTATATGTGGTATTCTTTTGAAAAAAATGTTAAAATGGGTGATATAGTTGATTTTGATATGTATGCATTAGGAGTTTTACAGCAATTAATTTCAATGGAAACTTTTCAAATTGAAATTGTTTTTGAAGATAGTACTTTCTATTCATTTGGATATGTAGTAATTGCTAACCAAGATATCATAGAAAATCCAGAATATGATAATAGAGATTATTTGGTTTTAAGAACAGCAGAGGATGATGTATACGCAAAATCTAATTTCCCTGCTGCTGAAGGTTTCTCCCCACGTTTATGGTTCTTGTTAGGAGAATTCGAAGACAACAATAATAAACCAAGAATTAATACAGATTATATTTCATTATGTGGCAATGGAATGGAAGAGGATTTCTATCCATTTTTATTAGATAATAGACAATTTACAGAAGGTAATATTGGCGTTCAAAGTAATCATCAAGTAATTCCATATAATGACAGTGGAGATCATGTAGGATTAATTTCCTTCAATCCATATGGAAACTGGGATAAAAATGATTTATTAAATTGGGGTTCAAAAGGAATAGTTTACATGTGGTCATATGTTTACTTAGAAGGTAATCAACCACTCACTATTAATGTTGGTGCGAATGGAGCAAGCGAATATAAAGTGTGGTTAAATGGAGAATACTTGTTCACTGGAACTGGAAAATATGCTTGGTATACTTCAACAGGATTAACATTGAATCCAGGATCAAATTTAATTATGATGAAAATTTCTGCTAAATCTGATGCTCACTTCGCAGGACAAGTTCTCTTCTATAATGAAGATATAAACAGAAATTTAATTGCTCAACTTTACTCAATTTGGCCAGCTACAATAAATGATATCTAAATGAAAAATTCCTTGATGATCCAATCTTTATTAAACACAAATTTCTCTCTTTTCTATGGATTATTAAGGAAAATTATCTTTTTTTCTTTTTCTTGAATTTATTTTTTTAAAAGAGCTTAAAAGGAATAAGAGATATATTGAATAACAAAGTTTATGGGAAATAAGAATGAGAAAAAAATCTTTTCAAGAAATATATCAAAAAGTGCCAGCTAATCAAAAAGAAAGATTAACGAATTTTAGAAAAAATCACCCCTATAAAACATTGGTAGTTAATAATATTCAGTGGGAGTATTTACGATATGGGAATGGAGAAAAAAATTTGCTTTTTTTGACAGGAGGAACTCGAATTGGGGAATCTTATATACTCTATCCACACCTCGAAAAGAAATTCAAAGTTATTTCACTATCTTATCCTTTCTTAACAAAAGTAGAGGATTTCATTGAAGGAATTGCTAAAATTCTAGAAAATGAAGAAATAACTGAAACATATCTACTTGGAACATCATTAGGAGGTATTTTCGGGCAAGAATTTGTTAGATGTTACCCAAAGAAAATAAAAAAGATAATAATAGCAAATACTATGCCTCCGAGTCCGTTTTATAACCGCAGAAGTAAAAATGTCGTTAGGTTACTTACTTTATTACCCAAATGGTATATTAGAAATTTAACGAAGAAAAACCTGTTAAAAATGTGGGGAGAAGTAGCAGAGAATGAAAAAAATTTTTGGGAAGCTTATATTGATGATCTAGCTTGTAACCACATGCCTAAAGTTTGGATTAAATCACAATTCAAACTCTCATATGATTTTAGTAATAATTATAATTATACACCTCAAGATCTTCTAAATTGGTCAGGAGAAATGTTGATAATTAATTCAGAACGTGACAATACTTTTGATGCAACAATTCAAAAGAGGCTAATAGCTCTATACCCAAAAGCAAAAGTGCACACAATTAAAGAAGCAGGGCATGTACCTGTTCTGAAGAAGAAGAAAGAGTATTTAGACACAATCTTTAGGTTTTTCGATATAGAAAAAACGTTTGAAGAAAGTTGATAGAAAAGAAATCAAAATTTTCCTAAGAGATTCTGTTCTCTTCTATTCAAGTTCTTCTCGAGTAATTTTGAAAATTACAGGATTATATCCATCAGGACAAGCATGTGTAGAAACATCTTTATCTTTGAGCCATGGAAAATTTGCTTCATATTTCATAGCAAAAATTTTCGGCATCATTGAATACATTGCAGTAATACAGAATTTACCTTTTATTTCATCATCTTCAAAGATTATTTTGCTTCCAACTTTATGTCCAGCAGCACATTGACCTTCTTGTGAAATAACTTCTATTACAATTCTCTTATAGGGCAAACAATCACCGAGAAAAATATCGAATCTATATTAATAAGAATTCTGTGTAAAAATATTATTGTTTAATTAATTTTTGTTTTTCTTGTGGAAGAAAAGCATAAAGTATTATCTTTATTTGTTTGTTAATTCCTTCCTCAAATTTTTCTTCTGATGGAACATCATCTAGTGGAAATAATGGACTTCGGATCACTAAAGGTAAGAAAATTGAAAGAATTGTTCTTGTACAATCTTCAGGAAGCAAATCTTTTTTTAGAAAACCATCTTTCTGACATCTGAAAAAATATTCATTAAAAACCTCATGTATTTTTAATTCTTCATATAATATTTTTCGATATGGCTCGTAGTGAAACTCTTCTTGAATTTTTTTATCTACCTCTAATAGATATTTAGGAATTTTATCTCCCTCTTTTGTTATAAACATCATAAAGAAAGGGAATTCCTTTATTCTGTTAAAATAAAGCTTCCCGATTAATGGAAGAGAAATTGTTAAATCAGTTACCATTGCTTTAATTGATTCTAGAAATTCTTGAAAGGATTTTGTAACAATTGGGACAAAATGTTTGAAGATTTCTTCTAAAATTTTTGATTTATTTCTAAAGTATCTGTAAAGAATAACTTCTGATATTCCTTCCTCTTTCGCTATCTGTCTCATACTTACTGTTTCATAACCATTTTCAGCAATTAACATTAAAGAAGTTTTTAGAATAGAGGTTTTTCTTTGGTCCTGTCTCAGTCTCTTTGCAAATTCCCTTATCATTCTTCTCAGCATTTAATCAAACAATCAAGTTAATAAAAAGGTTATTATAAGTTAATAGTGGTATTAACTTACATTTTCAATTTAAAATATTATTTAAAATTAAATTTTAAGGCGAAAGAAATGTCAACCCAGGAGAAGGAAAAAAATAAAAAACCGTTCTTTCAAAAAGTTGGTGAATTTGTTACTAAAAATTATAAAATTATACTTATTGTTTGGTTAGTTATTTTAGGTGCTTCCATTTATCCTGCCTTAAGATTACAAAAAGTTTTGAGTTATAATGAATTAGAATTTCTCCCGGATAATTTAGAATTTCATAAAGGACAAGATATCTTTCTTGAGCTCTTTCCAACAAATTCTACTGGAACAACAATTATTGTAATGCAATCAACACAGAAAATTAGTTCACCAGAAAATCTTGAATATATTGGCAATTTAACAGATAAAATATATCAAAATTACAACGAAAGTATCTATGAACTTCAGAGTATTTTAACAGTATATTATACCTACAATGATTCTTACTGGGCCAATTTCAATGAAAGTGATCCAGATCCAATGTTTCCTCCTCCTGAAAGTATAGATGATATACCAACACTATTTTCTCAATGGGTTTTAAGTAGAGATGGTAAAACAAGTCTAATTCTTGTTTCATATAATAGATTCAACAAAACTATTGATGAAATTGATGATATGGTGAAAACTACCGATGCGGAAATTGGTAATCTAGCACATGAATTAAAAGAAGAAATGAATCTCATTAACACAGAAATTTACCATACAGGGGATGAATTTGTAACTAATACGTGGGTTACACAAGCAAAGGAAGATGCTAGTTTAATAGATATTTTTACGATAGTATTTGTTTTTGTTATTCTTCTTGTAGTTTTTTGTAGTGTTGTAGCGCCATTAATTCCACTAATTGCTATAGGTTCTTCCATTGCTATTTCAATGACTATATTATGGTTCATCTCTTTTGGCATGGATGTGCATTTTATGGCAACGTTGTTCCTAACGGTAACATCATTAGGAGCAGGAGTAGATTATTGTATTTTCATTTTCTCAAGATATGACGAGGAAAGAAAGAAAGGAGATACAAAACGAGAAGCATTAATTACTGCTGTAAAATACGCAGGAGAATCAGTATTCCATTCAGGTTTAACTGTTATCGTGGGATTTGGAGCGATGATTATTCCAAACTTTCCGCTTTTAAGGATATTAGGAATTTCCATGTGTATAGGCATATCAATTTCAATTTTATCAGCATTATTAGTAGTACCATCAATAATAATGCTATTAGGAGATACTGTTTGGTGGCCTAAAATCCTTCAAGTAGCTTTTCGACCTCAAAAGTGGTTCAAGAAAAGGGTAGGAGAAAACCAGGAAAATGAAGTTGAAATTCCTGATGGAAAATCATTTTTCAAAACAAAAGAGAATGATACAACAAGTGAAGAAAAAGTTAGCTTTATGGTCAAATTCGCACATTTCATTACTAAGAATGGATTAACCATAACAATAGTAGCAGTAATAGTTGCTTCGCCATTCATTTACTTTGCTGCTACAATGGATACAAGTACAGATTTTATGGGTATGCTTCCCAAAGATTTTGATGGAACTGTTGGAAGAAATATTCTTTCAGAATCAATGTCTGTAGGTGATCCAACGCCAATAAAAATTCTATTTTATGATTTCAATCAAAGTCCTATTGAGCTAGAAATTAGAGAAGAAACAAGTACTTTATGTCATTATATATTGGGAATTGATCATGTGAGTACTGTTAGGACTACTGTAGCACCTTTAGGACTCATTATGACTGATGCAATCGATGGTCCTTTTGCAGATTATTGTAAATCCTTTGTTGGTAATGATAATAGATCATTATTAATTGAAATCTATCTTGACACTTCACCATATGCAAAAGAGACAGAGCAATTTGTAAGTGAATTACCAGAAACATTAACAGGATTACTCGATGAAAGAGGATTAGTTCTTTTAGCACAAGGGAAAATACATTATCTTGGGTATGCAAGAGCTCTTTATGAAATTAAGATGGTTACAGATAATTCATATCCTATAATAATTCCAGTAGTAATAATTGGTGTTTATTTGGTATTATTTTTCCTATTTGGTTCCTATTTTACACCCATTCGTTTAATTTTAACAATTGGATTGAGTATTGTAGTGACATTAGGATTACTTCAATTGGTCTTTTCTTTTGGTTTCTCAGTACCAATATTCTGGTTGTTACCTTTGATGCTTTTCTCAATTCTTATGGGATTAGGCTTGGATTACGATATTTTCTTAGTAACTCGTATAAAGGAATATTATGATAAAGGGATGACCAATAAGGAAGCAATTGCTCATGCATTGGATCATACCGCATCAATAATCACTTCTTGTGGAACTGTGATGGCTGCTGCATATTCTTCTCTTTTAATCTCGCAGCTCTGGCATTTAAGAGAACTTGGATTTGCTTTCACTATAGCTATCATTCTTGATGCAACTGTCATAAGATTGATTGTTGTTCCAGCTATAATGGTTTTAATGGAGAAACTTAATTGGAAAGGTCCAAAATGGTTGATGAAAACCAAAATTCATGATGAAGAAATTCTTTAGTAGATTTATTAGAAATGGATTATTCAATCTAACCATTTCTATAAATGTTCTTTATGCAAAATCAAATTCCAAAGACACTTCAAATTCTAAGGTTTTTCATATCAAAAAGCAATAACATTCAAATCGTAATTCTTTTATGCACATAGCATTTGCCGAATACCTAGACTTTAAACTAATCCGTAAAAAGAAATTTGGCACGTGTTAGTGTTTAATCTTTTCGGGGGAAAAATCCACTTACGAAAAGAAAGTCATAGAAAGAAATCAAAAAATTGACTATTGAATCCTAAAATAGGAGAATTTGTAACAATGACTATGAAATATGTATACTCTTTCGCTGAAGGAAAAAAAGAAATGAAAAACCTTCTTGGAGGAAAAGGTGCAAACCT
>Ga0307378_10001037_pt1 | contig 45816 bp, 41 predicted proteins | sample UN1MG_FD_202238 | JGI IMG/M metagenome (GOLD analysis project Ga0307378, IMG submission 202238) | Soil microbial communities from Risofladan, Vaasa, Finland - UN-1 | ecosystem: Environmental > Terrestrial > Soil > Coastal area > Acid sulfate soil | place: Finland: Risofladan, Vaasa | collected... | reverse complement strand
TCAGCTTAACACTGGAGGTAACACTGATTTCCTAAACATGCTGGAAAGGGAAAGACTGGCTTCCAAAAAGAAGTCAAAAACAAACGCTGTAACCTCGCAGATTAGAGCCAGAGATCTAGACATCGATTCTGATAACGTTCATGTTGGTCCCAGTGACTATGTCCCCTGGCAAAAAGACAATAAACTCTGCTTCCTTCGTATAGAAAGCCGCCATTTCGGAGACATACCCACTTATTTGGATTGCCGCCTATCTGTTGAGGATTCTCCGAATTCTGCGGGAGTGGTTATCGATGCCATCAGATGCTGCAAATTGGCCCTTAACAACGGATTATCCGGAGCTCTCGTTGCTCCTTCCTCTTATTTTATGAAGGCCCCTCCCAAGCAATATACAGACACGGAAGCCAGAGAGTTTACAGAAAAATTCATCAAGAGATACGGAAAAGAAGAGGAAAAGAAGGATAAATAATTCATGTAGGCATAAATGAGAAGAATTAATCATCATTTTTCAAGGATTGCTCACAAATACAGAGATTTAAGGACCATAGATTTAGCCTTGCTTTCAATTATCAAAAAGAAACTTGAAAATTTGACTGAAATTGAGGCAGCATAAAGAAGAACAAGGGGAGGTTAAAAAATGGGTGGTCTTCACAGCGGGAAAGAAAAGTTTGATAATATTATAAGAAGAACCAGGATGAAAAGGAGCGAACAGAAAAAGAGACCACCAAGAAAGAGCGGGAAAAATAAGCTTCTGTTAAAACTAACGATCCCTTCCCGTCGGGGAAGAAGAAAAAAATGATCACGGTCCATGAGTTTGATTAAAAAAGAAATTTAAGGATTAGAGGAGGTTACAGTGAAAGAACTCATTGAATTGATTGCCAAATCATTAGTTGACGATCCGGACAATGTGCAGGTTTCCCAGTTAGACGGGGAACAGAGCTCAATCATTGAATTAAAGGTTGCTCCGGAAGATATAGGCAAGGTTATTGGAAAAGAGGGAAGAACTGCACAGGCTATCAGAGTTATTCTTGGTGCTGCTGGGATGAAGCTGAAAAAGAGATTTAACTTTGAGATAATCGAAAAAAAATAATATTCTCAGTTAACTGAACTTGCTAATTTTCCTATTCTTTAGCCATAGCCTGTTTTCTTAGGTCAGGAGATAATTTCTCTATAGCATATCTCAAGGCCGTTCTGGGCATTTCCTTCTTATTTTTCATCACATATTCAAAAATCTTTTTGGGCTCATGATTGCTTGCCACTTTCAACATCCAGCCATAACCCTTCTGAACCATATCGTCTTTATCCAGAAGGAGGATATCTGCAATCTCAAAAACAGGTGTGAGCGAAATTTTCTTTTCTAGGGAATAAATCAAAACTACAGCCGACCCCCGTCGAACCCATCTATTTTTTGAAACAGCCCACTTTTTAACTTTTGGAAAATATTCTGGAAATTTGTAAATAAAGTACCCCAATGCCCGGCAACAAAGGTTATCACAGACTCCCCAGTTTGTAACATGTTTTTTCAGCCATGATTCCAAAATCGCAAAGTCCTTTTTTTCAAATTTATCCCTCAAACGAAAGGCCCAATCAAAAGCAACTCCCAGCTCTTCCATAAAGCCCGATTCCAATAATTTCTCGCACAAACTGAAAATTTCCTGCTTGGGTCTATCTTGTATGGCTGAAAAATATTTCTGAGTAATTTTTCTGAATATAGGAGTCTTCACACCCAACAATTTAATCTCTTCTTTGAAAAACCGCTGAATAGACTGGCGGTATTTCTCATCGGCATTTTCCCGTAACTCCTTCCTTATATCCTGAATAATCTTATCCTCTCCTGACATAATCATACCTCCTTAAAAAATGGACAGGTAATGAACGCTTCCCACAATACGTTTGCCCCTTTTTGTTTGTTGTTACGGCCTATGTTCATTCGTACCGGAGTGAGTCCACTGGATTGGCCACGGCCGCGCGGACAGCCAGGAAAGCCGTTGTGAGCACTGAGATGGAAAAGGACATAACTCCGGCCAGGAGGAAATATTGAGCTCCCAGGGAAATGCGGTAATAATAATTATCGAGCAGCATCTTCATGGCAAAGTAAGCGAGCGGCCAGCTGATGATGTTGGCGATTCCCACCAGCCAGATGAATTCCTTTATCAATATATTGATAATCTGAGGAATACTGGCACCCAGGACTTTGCGGATGCCGATTTCTTTTGTCCTGCGGTTAACAGTGATGGATGTCAATCCAAAGATGCCCATGCAGGCGATGATGACAGCCAGCGCTGAGGAATAGCCGACGATAGCCCCCCATCTTTTTTCTTCATTGTACATGGCTTCCATCGCCTCATCCAGAAAGGAGTAGAGGAAGGGTTTGTTCGGCTGGATGTCCTTCTAGGTACTTTCCAGAAGCGATAGGGTTACGGAAGGCTATCTTCATATAATTTTTAAACATCGCTCTAGTCTCCAGTTCTAAATTATTAGCAAGAAATGTACCACTTTTGCCAAACAGGCTACAACTCGTAAATTCTCAAGAACTGAATCTAAAAAGTGTCCGTTTCCGTGACATGCGGTGTTCTTAGGTGAACATTCAAAAGGCACTTAACCTGTGGGTAAGGAGCTTTCAGGCGTTTTCTCTTGTCTATTTTTCGATATATAAATAGACTTCCTACCCCTATTAATAGAAATATTTCCGGCTGTCAGGAATATGGATGAAGTCTGCTTTAAAATCTCAACGTAAAGACTGTTTCAACATTAGGCTCAGAATGAACACTGATAAATCCATTATGCAAGCGCATGATCTGGCGGGATAGACTGAGTCCGATGCCCGAGCCTCCTTCCTTTGTAGAGTAGAAGGGAATAAATATCTTCTCTAGATTCTCCTTCAGGATTCCAGGGCCGCTGTCTTTGACCTGGAGGAGTATCTTTCCCCTTTCGTCCAAACGAGCATCCAAATCAATTTTTGCCTTCTTCCGTCTCTTAACAGCATGGAGAGCGTTCAAAAGGAGATTTATCAAGACCTGTTCGATGAGTTCAGGGTCAGCTGCCAGTTCTAGACTTTGTGGTTCTATACTCACTTTAAAATTAATTGATTTATCTTTGATGTGCGTCTGCATGAGTTTTTCCACTCGGGCAAAAAGCTCTTTGATGGCGAAAATTTGGAAATTAGGCTTTTGGACCAGAGTCAGGTTTCTGTAGGCATCTACAAAATGGAGCAAACCTTGACTGCGCTTCTGAATGGTCTGGGACGCATCACGGATGTCGGTTAAAGATTCAGGATTTATATTTTCTCCTGATGAACGAATATTGTAGCTTTCCTTTATCAATTCATTAATAGTCGAAGCAAGTGAAGCTATTGGAGTAATAGAATTCATGATCTCATGAGTGAGGACCCGGATGAGCTTTTGCCAGGCTTCTATTTCTCTCTCCTCCAGCTCGCTGTGAATATTTTGTATGGATACCAAAGAAAAATTTTGCCCTCGAAGCTTATACTCCGCAGCATAAAGAGCCAGGTGCAGCAGTTCGTTGTTATCTTCGACTTTGACCAGGGCTTTTTCTTTCGACTTGAGCTTGAAAAGCGTGCTGACTAATGGTTTGCTCCAGGATTCGAGAGATTTTATGTTTTTGAGGTGAGGGACTTTTAATAAGCGTTTTGCGGCTGTGTTGATCAGCTCCACTTCACCGCCGGGCTGAAAAGCAATCAGGCCTATACCTATATGTTGAACGACTGTCTGTAAATATCGATAATGCTCTTCTTTCTCAGTCCTTGTTTTTCGAAAGGCATTCATGACCTCATTGAAGGCACTTTTTAGAGCCTCGAAAGATGAACCCAGCCCATCATCTTTAAATGTCTGGGAAAAATCACTGTACTTAATAGATTGAAGAAAACGGGTCAGGTCTCTATTTGTTTTCTCAACATAGCGAATAAGGGCATAGATTTGGTATATGATAAAGATTCCGAGAATAAAGAGAGCTGCATACAGGGTTGTTTGAAAGAGGAAGAAGAAGAAGAAGCCACAGATTGTTGCCCCCAGCAGCAATATGCGAATGATGCAGTTAGCTCGAAACCGCTTATAAACCATATTTCTCCATTCTTCTGTATAAAGAAGCTCTTGATAGCCCCAGCTCTTTTGCAGCGTGAGTTATATTGCCTCCATGTTTGCTTATAGCTTTGTGAATGGCTAATTTTTCAATATCTTCTAGATTATAATCTTCAAGAGCCAGGCCTTCCCTTTTTGTTTCCTGGGCATGGAAGAAGAAATCTGAAGGCTGTAACACCTGGGATTCACTCATTATTATTGCCCGCTCAATGGCATGCTGAAGCTCTCTGACATTGCCAGGCCAATGATACTTTTCCAGCCTTTTCATGGTTGCTGAACTCAGCTTTTTTAACGGCTTATTATATTTTTTGCAATAAATCTTTAAAAAGTGATCAACGAGAGAAGGGATATCCTCAATCCGCTCATGCAGCGGAGGCAGGCGGATTTCCACCGTGTTAATGCGGTAGAGAAGATCTTGACGGAACTTGTTCTGGGCTACCATTTCATGAACGGACATATTGGTTGCGCAAATAAGACGGACATCGATCTCAATTGGCTTGTTGGAGCCAAGCCTAATGACCTTTCGATTTTCTAAAACCGTCAGCAGTTTTGCCTGAAGGGTTAAGGGAAGATTACAGATTTCGTCGAGAAAGAGTGTTCCTCCTGAGGCGACCTCGAAGCGGCCGGCTCTGTCTTCCCTGGCGTCAGTGAAGGCTCCCTTAACATGACCGAAGAGTTCGCTCTCAAAAAGAGTCTCACTCAGAGCTCCCATGTCAACACTTATAAAAACTTCATCGGTCCGGGATGATTGGCGGTGGAGCTCCCGGGCGACCAGTTCCTTTCCTGTGCCGTTCTCTCCGAGGATTAAAATATTGGCATCGGTTTTGGCGACTTTTTGGATAGCAGTAAACACAGACTCCATGGCCTGGCTTCTTCCTATGAAATCATGAAAAGGCTGATCAAGGTCAGCGCTCAATTGTTTCTGTCTGGAGCGAAGGTTCTTTGCTTCTATCCGAGATTGTCTCAGATCCATGGCAGTCGAAAGAGTTGCTATAAGTCTTTCGTTCTGCCATGGTTTGAGGACGAAATTTGTAGCGCCTTCTTTAACGGCTCGAACTGCCATTTCCACATCTCCGAAGGCTGTGATCAACACAATGACTGAAGAAGGATCAAATTCAAGAATTTTATCAAGCCAGTAGAAGCCCTCCTTGCCACTGGTGGCTCCTTTGGCAAAGTTCATATCTAAAAAAATGACATCGTAGGTTTCGTTTTTAAGAAGAGAAGGAAGAACGTCGGGCTTTTTTTCTGTATGGACTTGAGCAACATGCTGTTTGAGGAGTAAACGTGCAGCCTGAAGGATGTCTTCATCGTCATCGATGATGAGAATTTTTCCCGTCTTTTTATTCATAAGGTCATTTCTCCGTTTGCCTGTTATTCCATGAGCCAGTTTCGAAATATGAAGTTAACATCTGGCCAATTGACATATGAGCTATCAGATTAACCATAGTCGATTATATCAAAAAGTATTTGTTGAAATCATTTTGCTTTCAGCATATTTTAATGATAACCACTGCAAAATATATGCCTATTGTTTAATTTCTTGCTTTCGTCTGGATTTTTTTTTATCATGAAATATGATTATACACTAACTGTTCGATATCGTACACCCCCTGTCTTAATAGCGAACACTTTTTTAAATGATTTATCTAACCATTCTGCTGCTTACTCCGTAAATGTCAATAGTGGCACATTTATTGCAGAAATGATGGTCTGGCAGGAAAAATTCGTGATGATCATCAAGATATTTTAAAGCCATAAGAAAGATAGAATAATGAATAAATCGCCAAGCAAGGAGCCCACAATGGGGATGGACCGTAAAATTAAAAAAAAGAAGTGGCCTCCCAAAAGGATTGCAGGTTTTGCAGCTGTTGGACTATTTGTCATTCTTGTGCTTTATGTTTTCCTTTTCAGGCTGAGTAAGTCCACTTTAAATGTAAAAACGGAGAGGATAACTATATCAACTGTCACAAGAGGCCCTTTTCAGGAATTTATACCTATTATGGGAAGCGTTCTTCCTATAAATACATTTTATTTAAACGCTGTTGAGGGAGGAAGAGTAGAGGAGATCTATTTAGAGGCAGGAACTTTTGTTAAGGAGGGAGATGGAATCTTGAAGTTAGCAAACACAAACCTCCTTCTCGACATCATGTGGAGAGAAGCTGAGTTATTCCAGCAGAGCAACAACCTGCGTAATACCCGCCTTTCCATGGAGCAGTATCGACTAAAACTGAACCAGGACCTTGCTGAGATTAATAATCAGCTCCAACAGCAAAAACGAACTTATGAGCGATATAAAGAGTTGGCAAAAGATAATTTGATCTCCAAGCATGAGTATGAGCTGGCCAAGGATCAGTACGATTATTTGATCAAGAGAAAAGAATTAACGCTAGAAAGCCAGAAGAATGATTTAGAGTTCAGGCAGGGCCAGATTGATGCCTTGGAAGCCTCGCTGAAACGGATGCAAGATAATCTCGAAATAGTCAAGCAGAAACAGGATAACTTGACGATAAGGGCTCCTGTTTCCGGTCATCTGACTGCACTGGATGCAGAAATCGGTCAATCCAAATCACCAGGTCAGCCCTTGGGACAGATTGATGTTTTAGAGGGATTTAGAGTGAGAGCTGCTATTGACGAGCACTACATAGCCCGTGTAGAGACAGGGAGGACAGGTGAGTTTGATTTTGCCGGCAAGTCTTATGGGCTTATAGTCAAGAAAATTTACCCTGAAGTGAAAGACAGGCGGTTTGAAGTTGACCTGGAATTTGTTGGCGGGGGACCTGAGGATATCACGCGGGGACAAACTCTCCATATCCGATTAGAATTAGGTGATATTTCCGAAGCCATTCTCCTTCCAAGAGGAGGATTTTACCAGACTACCGGGGGAAACTGGGCCTATGTTGTGGAAGAATCTGAAAATATCGCCACGAAAAGAAAGATGAGAATCGGAAGGCAAAACCCACAGGTGTTTGAAGTGCTCGAAGGCCTGGGACCCGGCGACCGGGTCATTACCTCATCCTACGAAAGCTTCGGCAACATGGATAGATTGGTTTTAAAGTAAACTAAAAATTTCGATTCTGCGTATTATTAAGATAAGAATAAAAGGTCAAAGACCTGAAAGCTGAATGCTAACAGCTGAGAGCTTAATTAAGGAGGAAAAGAATGATAAAAACGAAGGACCTCAAGAAAGTTTACACTACAGAAGATGTAGAAACAACAGCGTTAAATAACGTGAATTTGAACGTTCAAGAGGGAGAATACGTGGCCATTATGGGGCCATCTGGGTGTGGGAAATCTACTCTGCTCAATGTTCTGGGGATGATAGATAATCCCTCGAGCGGTGAATATCATTTTCTGGGAAAAGAAATATCCAAGTATTCTGAACGCCAGCGGGCAAACCTTAGAAAAGAAAATATTGGATTTGTGTTCCAGAGCTTCAATCTTATCGATGAATTGACTGTCTTCGAGAACGTCGAGCTTCCACTGCTTTATCTTGGCTTCTCTGCTTCAGAGCGAAAAAAAAGAGTCAGTGAAGTTCTTGAGCAGATGGAAATCATGGCCCGGAAGAATCACTTCCCCCAGCAACTATCTGGAGGGCAGCAGCAGCGGGTGGCAGTCTCAAGAGCCATTGTTGCCAGACCGAAACTTATACTGGCCGATGAGCCGACAGGAAACCTGGATTCCGCCCACGGCGAGGAAGTGATGAGAATCGTAGGAGAACTCCATGAAGCGGGCACTACTATTGTCATGGTCACTCATTCTCCTGCATATGCCGAATACAGCCACCGCACTATTCATCTTTTTGACGGCCACATTGTTTCCGAAAATATCCAGAAAGAATTCAAAATATAGAATCAGGTAGAGTTACCTGGGCTATGGATTTGGCGCAGAGAGAAAAATCTAAAATCAAAATCAGAGCATACAATATTTAACTGCTTTAGGTGTCAATGCAAAATCTGAGCTTTTGATCTGATCATTTCGTATATTTAGGAGAACCAACAATTTTTTAAGGAGTGTCCGATGTTCAAGAATTATGTGAAGATTGCCATACGGAATCTTTTTCGGAATAAACTCTATTCACTTCTAAATATTGCTGGACTGGCCATAGGAATTGCCTGCTGTGTTTTAATCCTGCTTTATGTTCAGGACGAACTCAGTTTTGACCGGTTCCATGAGAAGGCGGACAGGATTTTCCGGGTGAACTCCCATTTTGTCATTCCGGAACGAACAATGCATTTTGCCACCACTGCCCACGTACAAGGAAAAATGTTTAAAGATGAGTATCCCGAAGTGGAAAACTATGTCAGGTTCAACCGCTACGGATTGCGGAAAGTTATTCGCTACAAGGAAAATACATTTTATGAAGAGAAGTTTATCTATGCAGATCATACCTTGTTTGATGTGTTTTCTTTTAAACTGATAAAGGGAAACCCAAAAGATGCTCTTGTTAAACCCAATTCTCTGGTTATTACGGAGGAAATGGCAGAAAAATATTTTGGCAGCGATGATCCGATAGGGAAAGATTTACGGTTGAATGTCGATACCTTGTATAAGGTTACCGGTGTTATAGAAAATATTCCGAAGACATCGCACATCCGTCCGGACTTTTTCGCCTCGTTCAGTACGCTGAAGCTGGAACCAACCGGCAATGCGGCCGAAGACTTGCTCAACAATATCGATTACTTCACATACATACTCCTCCGTGAGGGGGCGGATTATAAAGAATTTGAACAAAAACTCGTCGGGTTTATAGATAAATATATTGGTGCTGTTCTGAAGGGCCTTGGTGGCTCAGCAAGGCTGGAAGTGCAGCCTCTGACCAGAATATACCTTCATTCAGACCTGGATGGCGAGTTGGAGCGCACGGGTGATATTTCTTACGTCTACCTTTTTTCCGGGATCGGCCTTTTTATACTTTTGCTCGCCTGCTTAAATTTTATGAACCTGGCGACGGCTCGCTCGGCCAACAGAGCCAAAGAGGTTGGTCTGAGAAAAGTTGTCGGGGCACAAAGACCCCAGCTTATTAAGCAATTCTTGGGCGAGTCGATGATCTTGACCTTTATTGCCCTAATTCTATCCTTGCTGCTCGCATCTCTTACCATGTCGATATTCAGGAATATTTCCGCAAAAGATCTGACGATAGGTATTTTTTCCAACCCGGTTCTGATGGCAGGCTTGCTGGCGCTTTTTTTCATAGTCAGCATTATCGGAGGAAGTTATCCGGCGTTTTTTCTCTCGGCGTTTCGCCCTGTCGAGGTTTTGCAGGGAAAGCTCAAAAGGGGGACAAAAAGCTCCATCCTGAGGATCGTCCTGGTCTCTCTTCAATTTACGGTATCCATAGTGTTGATCATCGGGACACTCATCGTGCACAAGCAGCTAAATTACATACGTGACAGTAAGCTGGGGTATGATAAGGATAATGTGGTGGCTTTGCGGATAAGGAATCCGGAAACCCAGAAAAAGTATGAGGCGATAAAGAGTGAGTTGTTGAGGCATCCGAAAATCCTTAATGCCTCGGCTTCATCAAGCCTTCCATTGGGTCAAAATATGTTTAGCGTGCATCATGCTGTCGGTAAACCGGAAGATGAGATGATTATGTTGTTTGGGCAGATAGTTGATGAGGACTTTATAGATACTTATAAAATCGAGATGGCGCAGGGCAGGAATTTTTCAAAAGAATTTCCCACAGATCCTGAGGAAGCCATTATTGTCAACGAAGCGGCGGTAAAAAAACTGGGATGGCAGGACAATCCCATCAATAAAGAGATTGAGAGGTTTACGTCCCTAACGACGAGAAAAAAACACCGGATTATCGGTGTTGTGAAAGATTACCATTTCCAATCGCTTCATGAAGAAATTCAACCGATGCTATTGTACAATGCTGTTGCGTTCGGTGGAAATTATAATCGAATATCCGTGCGGGTCAGACCGGAAAATATCCGGGAGACAATCGGTTTTATCGAATCAAAGTGGGCGGAATTTGATTCCCAATATCCTCTTGAGTATGTCTTTGTTGATGACCAGTTTGATTCTTTATACCGCGCCGAAGAGCGCCTGGGGCAGCTTTTCGGGTATTTCACCGCTCTTGCCATCCTGATTGGTTGCCTGGGCCTTTTCGGCTTAACTTCATTCACAGCCGAGCAGCGTACCAAGGAAATAGGAATCAGGAAGGTGCTCGGTGCTTCGGTTTCGAGTGTTATCATGCTGTTGGTGCGAGAATTCACAAAGTGGGTACTACTCGCGGTCTTGATTGCCTGGCCGATCGGGTATTTCGTTATGAAGACCTGGCTGCAGAACTTCCATTACAGGATCAGCCTGGGTTTTGACACGTTCCTGCTTGCGGCCCTGCTCGCACTGATTATTTCCATAATTACGGTCAGTTACCAGTCCATAAGGGCAGCACTGGCAAATCCTGCTGATTCGTTGAAGTATGAATAAATACTAATTGCATGATTGATCTGTTCTGTCTATGTAAAAAAATTGGGACTGTTTATATTTTTTGTAGGGGTTTGATTCATCAAACCCACAATTTTTATTATTTGCTTGGAATATATTTATCAAAAAAAATAAGAAGGATAAAATGGCCTGTCCTATTTTTTCCTCCAGTATGTTCAAAATGCTTTATGGTATGAGAAGTTAATTTTAAAGGTAAAGCAACTAAAGGACTAAAAAATACGTATATTACATCTGAAAGGTAAATACAGCCAAATACATATGACAAGAGAGGAAGCCATGAGCTTGAAAAATATCTTGGAGAAGATAGTAGAAGAGGGAGCTCGGATTTTGTTAAGTGATAGAGATAAGGATTGGGAAGCCAGCGTCCTCCTGGAAAGTCTATCAGAGCCGATGTTAAAAAGACGGGCACACCTCCAGCCAGGATTATATATTGCAGAGATCAATGATTCTGGCTACCTCGGTCAAGTGCTTTACAGGGTAAAGCAAAAGGCATAAAGCCTTAAGAATATATGCAACAATTCTTAAAATCTCGACAAATCCTGAAGCAAGTATTAAACTCATCCCCTTTTTATAATCTTATACAAACGCAATTATTCCAGTGTCATCGCGGGGAGCGAAGCGACGTGGCGATCTCGTCGTTATAGGATGAGATTGCCACGCTGCGCTCGCAACGGCGGATTGCTACGCCCTTTCAGGGTTCGCAATGACATTGTAAAAATATATATCGCGTTTATATTAGTCTTTTCCAAAAATTTACAGTCTTTGTTTTATAACAGCATGATCTAGCTATAATTTTAGCAAAAGCCGTAAAGGGTGCGCATTATGTTGAAAAACTATTTAAAAATTGTTTTGAGAAACATAAAAAGACATAAGGGTTATTCTTTGATCAACATTACCGGGCTGGCACTGGGTATGGCCTGCTGCCTGCTTATCACGATCTGGGTTCTGGATGAATTGAGTTATGATAAGTTCCATGAAAATGCCGCAAGTCTTTACAGAGTCGAGGAGAATCAGGATTACTCCGGCAGGCAGTACCATGTTAATGTCACTCCCTACCCCTTAGCGCCGGCACTCAAGGACGAAATCCCGGAAATCATTGATGCCACAAGGTATGTCTGGGCTGGCGGGTTGTTATTTCGCTATGGAGATAAAGTATTTTTTGAAGACTACATAAGGGCAGTCGACCCGTCCTTTTTCCAAATGTTCACTTTTCCCTTATTGAAGGGTGATGAAAATGTGGCTTTAAACTCGCCTTACTCCTTAGTCCTCTCAGAGGATATTGCTGATAAATATTTTGGCGAAGAAGATCCATTGGGAAAGGTGATCTCTGTCAATAACCAGTACGATTTTACTGTTACCGGAATCATGAAAAATGTTCCTCATAATTCCTATTTGCAATTCGACATTATAATTCCGTATGAGTTATTAAGAAAAACCGGAAAAACGAGTGAAGAATTTGACAGTAATTCCATTCAAACCTTCGTCGAGCTTCAGGAGAATCTCCCTGTCGAACAGGCTAATGAAAAGATTTCCGGTTTTATCCGCACGCGTGTTCCTGAGAGCAGGACTGACCTGGTGCTGATGCCTTACACTCGGATTCATCTTCATTCCTATTTCGGCTGGGGAAAAGACCCAGGCGCCATACAGTATGTATATATATTCTCCATTATTGCCCTGTTTGTGTTGTTGATCGCCTGTATCAATTTTATGAATCTCTCCACAGCCCGCTCTGCCAACCGGGCTAAAGAAGTAGGTCTGAGAAAAGTTGTCGGAGCCCTTAAAGGCCATCTTATCCGGCAATTCTACGGCGAGTCGGTTATTTTTGCCTTCATCGCTTTGATTTTCGCGGTGATTATTGTCACCCTTTTATTGCCTGCCTTCGGTACCTTAGCCTCTAAGGAACTCTCATGGAACGTGACTGGTATAGAATCGATTCTGATAGGATTATTGGGCATTACGCTTTTTACGGGTCTTGTTGCGGGAAGTTATCCCGCCCTGTTTTTGTCCGGGTTTCAACCGGTAAAGGTTCTTAGAGGAAGCCTCGAATCCGGTGCCGGGAGTTCCAGGTTCAGAAAGGTTCTGGTTGTTGTTCAATTTTCGCTCTCTATTCTGTTGATCATCGGAACAATCGTAGTCTCCAAACAGCTGAGTTTTATGAAAAATAGAGGACTGGGATGGGATAAGGAGCATCTTGTCTATTTTTATCTAAGAGCTGATATAAAGAAATCGTATGAAGCCCTGAAGACTGAACTGGTCAAAGATTTCAGGGTTCTGGGCGTTACAGGCACAGGGCAGCTGCCTCTTTATATAGGAAGCAATTCTGGTGGCTCCGATTGGGATGGAAAAGATCCAGAGTTGAGTGTATTAATCGGCTATAACGCGGTTGATTTTGATTTCATAGAGACCTTAAAGATAGAAATGGCAGAAGGACGGAGCTTTTCCAGGGAGTTTTCCTCCGATCTTTCCAAGACATTTATTGTCAATGAAGAGGTGGCGAAGATAATGGAAAAAGAATCGGTCGTAGGAGAGCGATTCTCTTTTGTAGGCGTGCAAGGCTCTATTGTCGGGGTCATGAAAGATTTCCATTACCAGCATATCCGGAACAAGATCGAGCCGCTGGCCATTATTGTATCTCCTGATCAAGTCAATTATATGATCATCCGCATTCCGCCGGGCAGCATATCCGAGTCTTTGCAGTTTGTTGAAAAGACCTGGAATCGTGTAATCCCCGAGTATCCGTTCGAATACACTTTTTTCGATGAAACTTTTGACAGGATGTTCAGGGCGGAAGAGAAAATAGGAATCGTATTGAAATATTTTGCCGGTCTGGCTGTTTTTATTGCCTGTCTGGGTCTTTTCGGGTTGGCTTCTTTTATGGCAGAACAACGAACCAAGGAGATCGGCATTCGCAAAGTTCTCGGCGCCAGCGTCTCCCAGGTCACTTTGCTTCTGTGCAGGGAATTCTTTATGCTGGTACTGCTGGCAAATCTTATCGCCTGGCCTGTAGCCTATTTCTTAATGAAAAACTGGTTGCAGAATTACACCTACCATACTGGCCTGGGATTGTACATTTTTGTAGCAGCCATGGCAGCGGCATTGGTTGTTGCAGTCATATCCGTGAGTTTCCAGGCAATCAGGGCGGCTATTGCCAATCCGGTGGATTCCCTCCGTTATGAATAAGAAAAAAATGTTCACTTCTGAACACCGTTTGTAACACCAGCGAACATTTCTTATTATGAATATCTTTCCCTACCCCTTTAACTCTCCTGTATTCAATAATGGCATAAATTTTGCTTTAGCATACCTGTGTGAGGTTTTTAAATTATGTCTTACTCTCAGTTTTGGTAATTGATTCCTGTGCGTTATTCGTCTCTTAATCATGATTGGAGGAGCAATGCTGAAAAATTATTTAAAAATCGCTTTAAGAAACATTAGAAGGCATAAAGCTTATTCCTTTATCAATATAGCCGGCCTGGCTATCGGAATGGCAGTGTGTATCCTAATCCTTATGTTTGTCCGGGGTGAATTGAGCTATGATACACACCATGAACACAAGGACAGGATATACCGGATCGAGCGCCAATGGTTTGCTGCCGACGGATCGGTCCGAAGTGAATTATGCTCAGTGGCTCCCTCGTTTGTCCCTCTTCTCGAGGAAGAATTCCCCGAGATGGAACATGTTGTGCGTATGTTTGGGAGCGGCGATACCCTGATAACTTTCGGCGAAAACAATTTCGTTGAGGAGCGGCTTTATTTTGCTGAACACGACATCTTCGATGTTTTCACAATTCCCGTCATAGTAGGAAATCAGCAAACAGCGCTGAAAAATCCTAACAGCATCGTTTTATCCGAATCCATGGTCCAGAAATACTTTGGGGATGAAGACCCCATGGGCAAAGTCATGAAAGTTGACAGCAGTAGAGAGGATTTCCAGGTCACAGGTGTTATGAAAGATGTGCCTGAAAATTCCCATATCCATTTTGACTTTCTCGCCTCATTTATCACACTCAAAGGGCGCTATCCTTATTATAGGGACGGAAGTGACTATTTTTTCGGCTCCACGAATTTTAGCGATAATGTTACCTACACTTATATGCGTTTGGCCGGGGATGCAGACTCCAGGGAAGTAGCAGCCCGCATTCCGGGATTTATTGACCGCCACCTGCCAACTTATGAGAGTGAATCTGGCGATATTTTTTATCCCAGCCAATGGAACAACCTTATTCTCAGGAAAGTCACCGATATCCACCTCCATTCGCATACCAATAATGAGCTGGAGGCCAACAGCGACATCCGGTACGTCACGCTTTTTACGCTGATTGCGGTTTTTATCCTGATTATTGCCTGTATAAACTTCATGAACCTTTCTACGGCCAGAGCTGTCAAGCGAGCAAGAGAGGTGGGATTGCGCAAAGTAGTGGGTGCCAACCGCAGACTATTGGCAGCACAGTTTTTAGGAGAATCCCTGCTTTTTGCCCTGCTGGCAATGGCGCTGGCCCTGGCACTGGTATCAATATTATTGCCCTATTTCAGTGCTTTTTCAGGCCAAGAGCTGAGTTTAGGATTATTGACAAATGCAGTAGGTTTTTTGATTTTAGCTGGTGTGTTCCTGATTACCGGGTTGGCGGCCGGTCTTTATCCGGCAGTTTATCTCTCCGCTTACAAACCCGCCACTATCCTCCGGGGAGAATTGACTCGGGGTACCCGGGGAGCAATAATGCGCAAAGTCATGGTTGTCTTCCAGTTCGCAATCTCGGCAGCGCTGATTATCAGCGTCGGCGTTGTCTTCAAACAGATGCGTTTCCTGCAGAATGCAAACCTTGGTTTCCAGCGGGAAAATATCGTAATGATACCGTCGGATCGTGTTGTCCAGCAAAACTGGCTGGAAATAAAAAATGAATTATTGAAAAATCCGCGCATTTTAGCCGCAACATTATCGAAGAGGGCACCATCAGGCCGTTTACTGGATGCTCCGGGCTTCCGCGCCGAAATCAACGGAGAGATGGGAGACGGTTCCTTTTCTATGCCTCATAACCGGGTCGAGCATGACTTCTTTAAGACTTACGGCATGAAAATTGTGGCGGGGCGTGATTTTTCTATTGATTATCCGACCGATGAAAACGAAGCATTTATTATTAATGAAACGGCTGTCAGGCGCTTGGGATTGAAAAGCCCCGAGGATGCTGTGGGCTTGCCCCTGGAAACTAAGGCTCCGAATCTCAGCGGACGTGTTATCGGTGTCGTGGCAGATTTTAATTATGAATCCATGCATCATGAAATCGTTCCGCTGCTCACCTATATCCGGCTTGATCAGACGAACACCGTGTCGCTGCGAATAGCAGCCGGGAATATTCAGGAAACAATAGCCTATGTTCAGGGAATATGGGACCGCTTCCATCCTGGTTATCCCGTTAGCTACACTTTCCTTGATGACCGCCTCAATGCGCTTTACCGCAATGAAGCACGGATGATGGAGATGTTCGGCTATTTCAGCATGCTGGCGATTTTTATTGCCTGTTTGGGATTGTTCGGCCTGGCGTCATTTACCACAGAACAGCGAACCAAGGAAATCGGAGTCAGGAAAGTACTGGGGGCGACGGTTTCGAAAATTATCATTCTCCTTTCCAGGGAATTTGCCAAATGGGTGCTGGTGGCAAATATTATAGCCTGGCCGATTGCCTATATTGCCCTGGATAAGTGGTTAGATAATTTTGCCTACCGGGTTAGTATTGGCTGGATGACATTTCTTTTGACAGCAGTGCTGACATCTATTATCGCGCTTTTGACGGTCGGCTACCAGTCCGTAAAAGCAGCTCTGGCCAATCCCGCGGATTCGTTGAGGTATGAATAGGAAAAAGATTCCTTTATAAAAAGCAATTTACCGAGGTGCAGAAATGCTTAAAAACTATTTAAAAATCGCTTTAAGAAACATCAGAAGACACAAAGCCTACTCTTTCATCAATATCGCCGGCTTGACCATCGGTATGACTTGTGTGGTCTTGCTGCTTCTCTGTGTCCAGGACGAGCTGAGCTTCGACAAATTCCATGAGAAGATAGACAATATATACCTCGTCTCTGCCCATATCAAGAAGGAAAAGGATGAGCTGCAGGTGCCCTCGGTTCCCGGGGTGGGTCCGCTTTTGGAAGAGCTTTTTCCGGAAGTGGAGGAATCGGCCCGGTTCCTTGCAGGTCTCCGGACTTTTATCCTCAGCTACGAGGATAGAACGTTCTCAGAACGACGAGTTTTTCCCGCAGATCCCGAAGTCCTGGAGATGTTCACATTCCCTTTGATTGAGGGGGACCCAAAGACCGCGCTTAAAGACCCATATTCCCTGGTTCTATCGGAACGTGTTGCGAAAAAATACTTCGGAGACGAGAGCCCTATCGGCAAGGTCATCACTGTTGACAACCAATTTCCGATGAAAGTGATGGGAGTGATGAAGGAAGTTCCCAGTAATTCCACATTCCGTTTTGACATCCTGATGCCGCTGGAATTCTATGTTAAGAAAATTCATAAAGAGGACAACCTGAGGGGATTTTCCAACCAGAATTACTTCGTTTTCGTCCAGCTCCAGAAGGGAAGCTCATTTAATGACTTAAACCGTAAAATCAGGGATTTTGTTGTGAAAACATACAGCAGTGACGAATATGTGCCGGTCCTGCGACCTTTTGCCAGGTTCCATCTCTACAGACTGGGCGATGGAGGAGGAAGCATCGAACAGATCCGGCTGATCGGCTTCCTGGCAATCTTTATCCTTGTCATAGCCTGTATCAACTTCATGAACCTGACGACCGCACGGTCCGGAAACCGGTCGAAGGAAATAGGGATGCGCAAGGTCATCGGAGCCTTCCAGAAGGATATTATCAAACAGTTCTATTTCGAGACATCCCTGTTCGTTCTGATCTCGATGGTGTTGACCGTTTTCCTCGCCGAGCTTTTCCTCCCGGTGTTCAACACGCTTTTCCAGAAAGAGCTACCGCTGAATTTTCTCCAGAATCCGTCTCTTTTAGGGTTCTTGATCGGCACCTCGCTGATAACCGCACTGGTGGCAGGGAGCTATCCGGCTCTGCTCATGTCCTCCTTTCAACCGATCCGGATTATCAAGGGATTTTCGGGATCATCATTAAAAAGAGCCGGTTTTCGCAAAACCTTGGTCATGGTCCAATTCACCCTGGCTATCGGGCTTATCGCTTATGCTGCCGGGATATATAAACAGCTTAACTATCTCCAGACCATGGACCTGGGCTATAACATGGAGAATCTTGTTTTCTTCTCTAGCAGAGGAGAATTGATTGAGCGGTACGAGACAGCAAAAAATGAGTTTCTCCAGGTCCCCGGAGTAATAAAGGTTTCAGCCAGTTCCGCTTATCCCACTGGCGGACGGTCGAATTCTTCAAGCTGGCAATGGGAAGGGAAAAATCCGGAGGTTAAACCCATCATAACATTTATGAGTGTTGACTCCGACTTTCTGGAGGCATTTGAAATCCCCCTTGTCCAGGGCCGCTTCTTCCATAGAGAAAATGATTATTCCGGCAATCCAGGCGAAATACTGATCAATGAAAAACTGGCAGGAATCATAGGAAAGGAAGATCCGATAGGTGCCCGTATGTCCTACAGTGGTCAGCATTTCACTGTTATAGGAGTTATCAAAGACTACCTCCCCAACCCAAGTTGGCGGGTGGATGAACCGCTCATCCTGCGCCAGACGCCTGAGGAATACAGGTTCATATTCTTGAAGATCCATCCCGAGAACATCCCCCAAACGCTTGCTCAAGTAAAAAACGTCTTCGAGCGGTTGAATCCGGGCTTTCCTTTTGAGTATGAATTCCTGGACGCCGACTACGAAATTCAATTCAACTTTGTACGCAGAACTCGTTCTTTAATTGCCTACCTCGCCGGGTTTGCTATTTTTATTTCCTGCCTGGGAGTTTTCGGTTTAGCCTCGTTTAATGCCGAGCAGAGGACGAAAGAAATCGGTATCCGTAAGGTACTCGGCTCTTCTGTCCCAAGGATTGTGATGCTCCTTTCAAAGGATCTAACACGACTGGTCCTTCTGGCGAATATCATTGCCTGGCCGGTCGCATGGTTTTCCCTGAATCGATGGCTTCGGAGTTTTCTGTATCGAACACATATTAACTTAGACATTTTTATCATTGCCGGAGCCATAGCCCTTATCATCGCCCTTTTCACGGTCTGCTATCACTCCATTAAAGCTGCCACGGCCAATCCTGTGGATTCGTTGAGGTATGAATAAAAAAAGAGGTGTAATTATGATGAAAACATTTATTTTCATTGCAGTTTTATTGGTTTTAATTATCTTATTTTTGCTTTAGCGGTTTATTTGCCGTTGAGAAAGATGAGGTCAATAAATATTTTGACTGAAGGAAATAGGGATGTTCGCCCAGGAAGGCACCCTTTCATTTGCTTATTTTATCGAGTGAAATGAGATGAGAAATTATAAAATTAGATGTCCTTTTGAGAAAGGTCTCCATCAATCATAATTTGAGGTAACTATGTTCAAAAATTACATAAAAATTGCTTTTAGAAACATCAAAAGGCAAAAAGGATATTCATTCATCAACATGGCTGGTCTGGCTATTGGCATGGCCTGCTGCATTCTAATCCTGCTCTGGGTTCAGCATGAAGTCAGCTACAACCGTTTCCATGAAAAGGCGGATGATATCTACCGGATCTACACAGATTTCCATTATGACCGTGGTATAGTTCCATTCAGTAATATTCCCCAGCCTGTCGGACCGGAAATCCAAAACAAAGTCCCTGAAGTGCAACTCGCAGTCCGTATCTTAGATGATGCCCTTGCGGTCAAACATGGCCAGGATATTTTTTATGAAAAGGAAATTCTTTATGTTGACCCTTCTTTCTTCGACATCTTCACTTTCCCCTTGGTTCAGGGTGATTCAAAAACAGCCTTTTCAGAGCCTTACTCGGTCATTATTTCAGAGTCGATGGCAAAAAAGTATTTCGGCGACGAAAATCCCCTCGGAGAAGTCCTAACCATGGATCAGGAATACAAGCTAAAGGTAACTGGTGTCATAGAAGATGTGCCGGATAATTCCAGCATCAGGTTCGATTTTCTGATTCCCTACTCCTTCTTGGCTGCAATTGGCTATGACGTCAACAACAGGAATGCTTGGAACTGCCAGACTTACGTATTACTGAACAAGAATGTTTCTCCTCAACAAGTTGGGCAAAAAATTTCAGGATGGCCTAAAGAGTATGTCCAGGAGGATGAGGCCTATTTCCGCTTGCAGCCACTGAAACATATTCGGCTATACACTCTTGGCGGAGAGTTGGGATCGATTAAATACGTTTACATATTCTCCTTCATAGCCCTTTGTATTCTTGTCATTGCCTGTATCAATTTCATGAATCTGGCGACAGCCCGCTCGGTTAAGCGCGCCCGGGAAGTGGGTCTGCGAAAGGTTGTCGGAGCGAGGAGAGCACAGATCGTCCGCCAGTTTTACGGCGAATCCCTGTTTATGATTGTTTTAGCTCTGGGTTTCGCCATCGTTTTGGTTGAGTTCCTCCTCCCCTTGTTCAACAGTGTTTCTGGAAAAAATCTTGCTCTAGATTTCTCTGGTAACTTAATGATCTACTTGGTTCTTACCTGTATCGCTCTCTTCACAGGAATTCTCTCCGGCAGTTATCCCGCGATGTTTCTCTCCTCTTTTCTCCCTGCCAAAGTGTTGAAAGGCTCATTCCAGTCGAGTTCCAGCAGCCCGACTTTCCGGAAAGTTTTAGTCGTTTTTCAATTCTCGCTCTCGATCATTCTGATCATCTGCACGGCCATCATCTATTCTCAACTCCAGTATATCCAGAACAGAGACCTGGGATTCGACCGTGAAAATCTGATCTACATTGGCATGAATGATAGGATTGCCCAGAATTATGAGGCGATCAAAAGCGAAATGCTCCAGAATTCCTACATCCGGAATGTAACTCGGACTTTCCAAATACCCTCCTACAACAGATACTCCGCTGATGCTGACTGGGAAGGAAAAGATCCCTCTCAACAAATCCTGTTGAATATTAGTATGGTCGACCCCGATTATCTGGACACCCTGAAGCTTGAACTCGTCGAAGGGAGAAATTTCTCCTGGGATCTTTCCACGGATACCTCCCACTGCATCTTGAATGAAGAGGCCGTCAAACAGATGGGGCTTGATTCACCGGTCGGGAAATGGCTGAGGCACTTCGAGAAAGGAGAAATCATCGGAGTTGTTAAAAACTACCATTTCATGCCCTTCAGCTATGAGATCCAACCGCTGATGCTTTTATACAACCCCCAAAACTTCAAATTCGCAATGATCAGGATCAGCGGAATGAACATTCCGCAAACCTTAGGCTTACTCGAGAAATTATGGAACAAATTCGCGCCTGAGTATCCTTTTGAATACCATTTCCTAAATGAGGATTTCGAGGAAATCTACAAGAACGAAAGACGGATGGGTGAGGTTTTTAGGTATTTTACCTTTCTGGCCGTATTTATTTCCTGTCTAGGACTTTTCGGGCTGGCCTCCTTTATGGCAGAGCAGCGCACAAAAGAGATCGGAATCCGAAAAATCCTAGGAGCCTCGGTCTCGGGAATTACCATCCTGCTTTCTAAAGAATTCACTAAATGGGTTGTGGTGGCCAATGCCATTGCCTGGCCAGTAGCCTATTTTGCCATGTATAAATGGCTGCAAGGGTATGCTTACAGAGTTAAATTCAGCCTTTTGACCTTTGCCTTGGCAGGAGTGTTGGCCCTGGTTATTTCCATTCTTACAGTTAGCTACCAAGCCATAAGAGCCGCGCTGGCTAACCCGGTGGAGTCACTTAGGTATGAATAAACAGGGACGTTCCCCAAGGGGACACCCTTTCATTACTTAATTGGTTGACCGAAGTGAGCTGAGAGAAGTTTTAATTAAGGTGTTACTTTTGAGAACGCCCTTAAAGATTAAAATTAATGAATATAAAAACAAATTTACAAGAAAAAGGAGGCAAAAATGAGAGAAGTCGTTATTTATGTTCCCACTTTGGAGGCAGAACAGAACATCGACATCGATGTGAAAATCAACGGAAAAAAGCGAACGATGCATTATAGAGTCGAAATCGTAGATTGGGAGGACTACGGCGGGGAAACAGAAGATAAAGTTACTGTGATAAAACGGGTGATAAAAGAGCATGACAGGGATTGGGAATTGATTCAAATCGGTATCCCTACAAAAGAAAATATTCCGATAATGTTTCGGAAAAGAGGGGAAAACGCATACAAAAGATTATAGGAGAAGTTAACCTTGTTTAAGAACTACCTGAAGATCGCTTTGCGGAACATCAAAAGGCATAAAGGCCTTTCGATTATCAATATCACCGGGCTGGCCATTGGTATGGCCTGCTTTATTTTGATCATGGCCTTAGTGGAGAATGAACTCTGCTTTAAGCTTGTTTCAAAGAGATTTTGAATGATGACTGTTTATGGAGGAAAGAAATGATAAAACTAATAGACATCACAAAATATTATTCATCGGGTTTTGTGAAAACATTTGTCCTGCGGGATATTAACCTTGATATCAAAGAAGGGGAGTTCGTGACAATCATGGGACCCTCAGGTGCAGGAAAATCTACTTTGCTCTACATTCTCGGAATGTTAGACACTCCTTCAAGCGGTGAATATTGTTTCTTTGACAAGAAAGTCAATAAATTACACGAGAAACAGCTCACCGAGCTCCATAAAAACTACATTGGATTTGTGTTTCAGAGTTATCACCTTATTGATGATTTAACAGTCTATGAAAATCTCGAAACTCCGCTTTTATACAAAAAAGTGAAAGGCTCGGAACGGAAAGGCAAAGTTTGTGACATGCTCGACAGGTTTCATATAGTAGCCAAGAAAGACCTTTTTCCCAATCAATTGTCCGGAGGCCAGCAGCAGAAGACAGCAGTTGCTAGAGCCCTTATCACCGAACCAAAGCTTATTCTTGCCGATGAGCCTACCGGCAATTTAAACACCAAGGAGGGCGAAGAGATCATGGAGTTGTTCAAAGAATTGAATGAGGGTGGAACTACAATTCTTCAGGTCACACATTCTGAAAAAAACGCATCCTACAGCCGAAGAATTATCAATCTTTTGGATGGCTGGATTGTTGATAACAAGTAAGCGGCATCAGCTATCCGTTCATTCATACAAAAAACCTAAAATTGAAAGCTCTTACGGAGGTATAAGATGTTGAAACATAAAAAAATTATTTGTTTTTTTTCGATTTTATTCCTTGCTGCAGGAGCCTGGGCTCAGAAAAAAGAGAAGGCTTTATCTCTTGAAGACTGCATCCTGAAGGCGATGAAGAATAACCTAAATGTTACAGTTGAAGTCTTGAACCCGGAATTGGCTGATATTTCTGTCTCCCGTGCTAAGGAAAACTTCCTGCCCAGCCTGTCCTTTGGCTACAGTCTCCAAAATACAAATTCACCCTCTTTTTCGTTCATCGAAGCCGAAGAGAAGATCTCAACAGAGTACAAAGATTTCTCAGCCTCCATTTTTCAGCGTATTCCAACAGGAGGAGAATTTTCGATATCCCTCTATTCGTACAAAAACGAATCAAACATGAAATTCCTGTCAGTTAATCCTCGTTACGCAAGCACACTCCGATTTAATTTTACCCAGCCCATCTTGAAAAACTTTGGTTTTAAAATCAGCCGTAAAGAAATCATCATCGCCCAAAACAACAGAGCTATTTCAGAGGGTCAGCTTAGAGGAGTTCTAATGGACACAATTTATAACGTGGAAAGTGCTTACTGGAATTTTGTCTATAGCATCGAAAATCTTAAAGTGAAGAGGCAGTCCTTAGAATTGGCTCAAGATCTTTTAGCTAAGAGTAAGAGGGAAGTCGATGTAGGAACCTTGGCACCCATAGAGATCCTGAGTGCTCAGACTGAAGTGGCAAGCCGTGAGGCAGATATCCTTCAAGCAGAAGCTATGGTTAAGAATAATGAAGATCTTCTAAAGACAATCATCAACCTGGCAGCCGAAGAAAAGGGAGTGGAGGCAGATATTATTCCTGTTGACAAACCGGCCTTCGCGAAAAAAGAGGTAAGTCTTGAGGACGCCCTTCTTACAGCCTTAGAGAACAGACCTGATTTACAGGCGAGCAGGATTGACGTCCAGAATAAAGAAATAAACCTGAGTTATGCCAGAAATCAGCTTCTGCCAGACTTGAGCCTCCAGGCATCATACTGGAGCCCTGGCATATCTGGAACTAAAATCATTTATGACCCACTCGATCCTTTCGGCGCTCCGATTATGACTATTCCAGGAGGATCCTCTGCTGCTCTAAGAGATGCCGTTGATTTCAAATACAAGAACTGGTCTGTAGGATTAACACTCAGCATTCCTCTTAATTCTGTTCTCTCGCGTGCAGAATATGCCCAAGCGAGGGTTAATCTTGATCAGGCTATGTTTAGGCTTGAAAATCAGGAACAACAGATTTTTCTTGAAATAAAAAATGCAGTAAGGGCTGTTCAGACTGATTATAAGAGGGTACATGCTTACAAAATTGCTCGAGAGCTGGCCGAGAAAAAATTGGAGGCAGAGGAGAAAAAATTAAAGGTAGGTTTGACTACTAATTATGTTGTTGTTCAGTATCAAAGGGATTTAGCTAATGCACGCAGTGCCGAACTCCAAGCCATCATCGATTATAATCTCTCTTTAGCTCGTCTGGACAAAGCGTTAGGAACAACGTTAAAAAACAAGAATATCAGATTTTCTGATATCTCTGAGGATGTTAAGCGAAAAACATAGAAGTTCTTTACGGTCAGCTTCGAAGAGGAATGAAGAATGGATGAAATAGAGATAATTGATACGAACCCAGATAATATTTGTGACTACGGATTTTGTGGTATCAAAAACGTTAAGCAAGAAGGATACAAACGAAAAACTAACTGGTTAAGACAGCGTTTTTCTGAAGGCATGAGATTCAAAATTCTTCATTCAGCCCAAGAAGGATCTGTCGGTATGATTGAATATATCCCGGGCAGATATGCTTGGAGAGCAGCTGAAGCCAAAGGCTACATGGTCATTCACTGTTTATTTATTTTGTATAAGAAATATCAAGGAAAAGGTTATGGGTCACTCCTGATAGAGGAATGCATAAAGGACGCAAAAAAGGAAAAGATGAACGGTGTGGTGGTTGTCACGCGTAAGGGACCCTGGATGGCAAAGAATGAATTATTCTTAAAAAACGGGTTTGAGCTTGTTGATGAAGCACCGCCTGATTTTGAGCTTCTTGTGAAAAAGATTAAAAAAAGCGCACATTCACCCAAATTTAATGGAGATTGGAGAGAAAGGCTGAGCCGATACAGCAAAGGGCTAACGATTATTCGATCAGACCAGTGTCCTTACCTTGAGAAATGGATTAAAGAAATAAGCGAGACTGCCCAGGAAAGGTATGGTCTAAAAGCAAAAGTTGTCGAGCTAAAAACCTGCAAGGATGCCCAAAATGCTCCTTCTGCCTACGGAACCTTCAGTATAATATATAAAGGAAAACTCCTTGCTGATCATCCCATAAGCAACAAAAGGTTCATGAACATCATGAATAAAGAGGTATAAGGAATTCCTAAACTCCTTTTTTAGATCGAAATCCGCCTGGGGAACCGATTAGTTGTATTATTTTAAGAAATTTCATTCAAGATTCAGCTATTTGGGAAGATATTTCCAGTACCTTTCGTCCAATCTATATAAATACTAATACAAACGCAATTATTCCAGTGTCATCGCGAGGAGCGAAGAAGATTCCTTCGCTTTGCTCGGAACAGGCTGTGCGATCTCGTCTTTATAGGATGAGATTGCCACGCTGCGCTCGCAACGGTGGATTGCCACGCCCTTTCAGGGCTCGCAATGACATTGTAAAAATATATATTGCGTTTATACTAGGACATTAAATAAGAAGAGAAGCACATGATTCTGCGCTCTCTTATTGTCCTTGAGCTTCTTTAAATGAAAAGTATGGAGGATTGATTTGAATAGAACATTTAAGCTTGGATTTCTGTTTTTCTCATTATGCCTTTACCTATGCCTGCAGGTTGTAGCCTCAGGATTTACTACTAAGACAGCAGGAGTGAATCAGAGGCTTGATGATAGAGTCAGAGATTTTCTTGACAGCCACAGACATAGTTGGAGGGATATGAATGTTCCTGAATCTGACGGTAAAGTCCTCTACGATATTATCATCAAGCATAAATACAAGAAGGCGCTTGAAATCGGAACATCCACAGGCCATTCAGGGATATGGATTGCCTGGGCACTCAGTAAAACCGGAGGCAATCTGATTACAGTGGAAATAAATGAAGGGCGTTATAAACAGGCTTTAGCGAATTTTGAAGAAGCCGGACTTTCCGATTACATCGATGCCAGACTTGCCGACGCCCATGAACTTGTTCCCAAACTTAAAGGCCCTTTTGACTTTGTTTTTTGCGATGCGGATAAAGGCTGGTACAAAAATTATCTTATGGCAGTCTTACCCAAGCTTGAGGTTGATGGATGTTACACGGCTCATAACGTGTCGGGCAGACGTAGAGGGCGCATGTGGGGAATAGGAGAATTTGTTGATTATCTGGAAAGCTTGCCCAATATGGAAACAACATATGGTGATTCTAGCTGGTCGGGTATGTCAATCAGTTATAAGAAGTCAGAAAAATAAGTTTTGTTACTTCAAAAAAAGTAATCCTAGTCTACCCTGATCATTGTTAACCTATTAGGACATCATAAAATTTGCTTCCGTCAACGAATTTGGTCACGGATTTGGTCATTAAAAACAAAAGAGAAGCAGGTAAGCGATTGACACATTTGGGACAGATAAGCGGATCAACCTCGTAAACCTTCTTTATCATCTCCGCCCAGCCTTTGGAGGGAACATATTGAGTTTCTTCCTCAATGAACGGAAGATGGGTTGTATCGCTTTCTTTCTTGCGCTTCTTACCTCTGTGGGCATTGGAATAGAGTCCGTAATAACGGACCATCACTTGACCCTTATCCGGAATGTGGGAAGTAACACGTGCGATGAATTCCATATAATCCATCCTTTCTTTCTCAGGCATCTCCTTGGCATACTGGTAGTTTACCTGGCCTTCCTTCTCTGAAAAAGAGAGACGCTTTAAGGAGAGAAGGGGCCTGATCATATATTTACCGACTCTTTCTGCCTCTCTCTTGCTTGTGGCTCTCACCTTGCTATGAACATTAAAACCGCTGTATCTCCAGCGAAGGACCTTTCTTACAAGTTCATTTGAGCAGTTTTTGGCTACTTGATATGATAATTTATCGAAAATCCCCAGTCCTATCCTCCCTGAGCGAATCAGCTCAAGATAACGACCTCTCTAATATGGCATATTATTCAAAGCATTTATTGTTTATTAGATTTGACTATTTACTCATTTATTATTAGTATATGTACGAAACGTATTATTAGTATATTTACGACACAGCGAAAGGACCAAAAGCAAATTTCGATAAGAAAAGTAATTTGATATGGGAATATTCTTAGCTCCAGATTACAACTAGAATTTTGCGATAAGATTCTTCTTGCCCCTAATAATGAATTAAGAAAAAGAAAGATGAAAAGAATAATAATCGCAATCCTTTTTATGAATTTAATAAACTCTTCCAGCATATTTGCAGTTGAAAAAAAAGATGGTCATTCAATCCAATTAGCTGAATCCCGAATGTTTTCATCTGCTTATAACAACGATTCTTTTTCTCTGCTTTTTTCCCATGACGTTAAAAGGTCAATATACAAAATACAGTCTAGCAAAGATATCTTCGCTACTGAAAGTTTTCTTCCGAGAATAAATGATTCAACAGCAAAATTCAGTTTAGCAAAAAAAGATTTATTCGGTTTTTCTTTTAAAATGCCTCAATATAGAATTTCAACATCGAAAAATAAAAATGATTATTTAAAAACAGCCCAGGAAGTTGTTGGGATTAATGCAGTTGTATGGGCTTACGACAAGTTTATTTTGAATGTGGGTTGGGCAGACATTTCTTTGAGATCAATCCATGAAAATCTTAAAGATGGCTTTGATTGGGATGCCAACAGTTTTCTATGCAACCAGTTTGAACATCCTTATCATGGAGCCATGTACTACTCGGCAGCAAGGATTAATAGGTTGAATTTTTTTGAATCTACAATATATACATTTTTTGGGAGTTTGACGTGGGAACTTTTTTGGGAAGCGAATCGTCCATCTACAAATGATGTTATCATGACTACCTTTGGGGGTATAATATTAGGTGAGACATTATTTAGAATCGCAGATCTTGTATTAGATGAAAGTTCAAGAGGGTATGAAAGAGCATTTCGACAATTTTTGGCTTTTTTGATCAATCCAGCTTTCGGATATAAAATATTTGCCGGAAAAGCTTTTCAAATAGGAAATCGTCCTCAAAAACATTATTATAATATTGAGTTTCCAATTGGAGTCTGTAGTTTATTCACGAAAAAGCCATATTTTGTAATTGAAACACATTTAGAATACAAAGACGCATTTAAAAGCGAAATTTCTGAATTAAATCCTTATGATTGGTTCTTATTTGATTTCAGATTAGGAATTAATGATGAAGGTTTTTGTGATAAAGAAATATATACCACTGGATTGCTAATTGGAAAAAAGGTTAGAAATAGTCTTGCTGGTCTTTTTGGAGTTTTTGATTATGTTGATAGCCGGATTGCTGAGAAAATGTCTGCTGTTGGTGTGGGACCTGGCTTTGTGATTAACTATATATATGATTCCAACTTGTTTCTAAAAAGTTATGGAGTTTTATCTGTAATATTTGGGAGCTCTAGTTCATCGCTTGATCAAAAGTATTACAACATTGGTGAGGGGACAGATAGGCCGTATTATTTTGGACTAGGAATGCTAGGAAGAATTGAATTAGAGCTTGGAAAGAAAGGTCTTGGCAGTATCCATACTGGTTTTTCTCAGTATTGGGAGCATCTCACATTGACTCGTGCTCACGAATTCCTATCAATTTTATCTCTTAGTCTAAAATATGACTTATCAGATGGATCACAGATAAGTGTTGGATATGAGTATTATTTAAGACATGGAACACATCACGAACAGCGCATGACCAGATCAAAAAATGTAATTCGTGCCTTGTATGTTATAAAATTTTGAAAGTGCAAATCAGATGCTGAGGTTCTGCAAAGTTAGGAAAGTCTGATCCATCCTTATCCACATATTGACAAATCTTTTTTATCTAAATTGCAATCTAAATCTGAGAGTCGAGGGCGAATTGGTTTCGATTGACTTCAGCGTAAATCTAGTCATCATCATATACTTGCTTTTCAGCCAATTCTGTTCTGGCTAGTATATATTCTTGAAAATAAAACAATTAGGGTAAATTTCCTCATAAAAAGTAATCTTAGTCTAACCTGATCATTGTTAACCTATTAGGACATCATAAAATTTGCTTCCGTCAACGAATTTGGTCACGGATTTGGTCATTAAAAACAAAAAAAAGGCAGGTAAGCGATTGAAAACAAAATAGTGGGCACAGGATTTGAACCTGCGACTTCTACCGTGTGTAAAAGGCACAAAAAGAAGAAACGAGCATAAGAATAGGTGATTTCCCCAGTAGGGTGTCGAGAATCAGGCGTTTAGGATTTTGATGCTTTTTGATATTTTTACGGATTTTTCTATATTCTTGACAAATTTTGGTCACAGTTTGGGCATAATTTTAGATCCAAGCTCTGGAAGTTAAATAAATTTTAGTTTACGGTTGCCTGCCTTTTAAGATATTTATGACATTTTTCTTTGTCAAAAGTTTAAGGTCTGAGGGCTTTTCGATGAAAGGTCTGGTATCTTCAACCGCCTTCTCCCAATTAATGTCCTCAAGCTTTTTTGTAACAGGAATGGTCCAGTTTGATTCGGTGATTTCAGGGCCTTTCCAATCTGTCTGAAGGAGGGCTTCAGTCAGAAATTTGATATTTGGTTCCGGCCAGGAGGGATCGGACAAATACCAGAAAAGGTCATATAGATCACGGCCCTTAACATACGGGCGGGCGAGTATCGCATGCAGTTTGCCGCTTAAAAGAGATGCCTTGTCATAGTGCAACATGTTAAGCATCACATAGCGGCGGATGACAGATGTTTCTGTGATTCCTCCGGCAGGAGGATTGCTGTCAATTTCAACCTTAAGCGAGAGCACTTCTGATCTATGCGTGGAAAGACCGAGGTCGTATGGCAACGCTGGGAATCGGATAAAAGCAGATTTTACCGCGGCCCTGTCTTTGATCTTTGTATCTATGCTGTAGGCTTCGGCTTCGAAAGATTTACATACGCTCGCAATAATTCCACTAAAATTTGGGGCAGTCTTTGAGCTTTTTAGCGCAAAATCAAGATCCTCGGAATAACGAGGAAGCATATATAGGAATCTTAGCGCTGTTCCACCATGAAAAATCCAGGAACGGAAGGCGCCGTTTTCCTGGAGAAATTGGAGAATTCTTGACTGGCAGTATTCCCGCACTCGGCTTCTTGCCAGCAACTTGTTGGTCGTTTCGGCAATGATCTGCTTGATTTGTTCTTTCATGATTCTTCTAATTCAGTCAGAAGGATCTTAATCCTTCGAGCAGCTCGCAGTAGCTTTCGGCTGCCGCTTCTATCGGCCAGTTCAATCAGAAGACCTGAGTTTAAGGTTTCGGAATTCTGCAACCTGAGCTCCCGTAAATAATCAGGGTTGTCTGAGCCTGGCGTAAGATAAAGCAGGTCCAGAAGCGCCTTTTCCGGCGTGGCGATAAAAGCTGACTGTCCTTCACCCAGATCAATGACCTGATAGCCAGAAAACAGTGCCTTTTTGATGTGTTTAAAGATGAATGAACCCAGGGGAGTAACAAGTTCTTCTGGCCGGCCTGTGGTTATGCTGGTAACGGAAGGAACATATTCGGGAATGAAGCCATGATATTCTAAAGCCGATTGTAGGCTCACATATGAAGCTCGTTTAAGCCGATTAGCAACAAGAAACGGATGCGGGCTCGTTTTCTGGTGGCGCTCAGACAGAACATACAAACTCCGGCGAAGCTGGATGAGATTCCCTGATTTAACCCAGCGGGACAGCTGCCTTCCCAGGTCGGCTGAATCAACTGCGCCAGAAATCAAGATGCTTGAGTGAAAAACCGGTTCTCTTCCGACAATTTGAAGAAGTTCATTCCATTTCATGGCAATAATATGCCATAAATGGCTTATTAATGCAACAAAATTTGTATATCAAATTTCTTTCAAAAATAATTAATGGAAGATAGGATTTGAAAGTGGTGGGCGATGCAGGATTTGAACCTGCGGCTTCTACCGTGTGAAGGTAGCGCTCTACCCCTGAGCTAATCGCCCAACCCATCTATTTTTATTCAATTTGTCCTTTGTTGTCAATTTTTCCCTTTTCTTAACCTGGAACAAGTGAATGCCGAATAACTTGGATTGACAAGGTTTCATTTTCATTTTATAAATATGGTAATGGCAATTAGAAGGTGTCCATACTGTAAAGCCATTATAGATGGGGTTGCCGAATACTGTTCAAACTGCGGCACCCAACTTCTTTTTCCCGAGGATGAAGATAAAGAAGAGGAAATCCCTGGAGATAAAATCGTAGAGGAAGAAGAGAAAGAAGAAGAGACTTTAGAAGCGGAAGAAGCGGAATCAGAAAAAGAAGAATCTTCTCCTGAAAGTGCAGTGGAAGAAGGAGAAGAAAAAGAAGAAGGGGGAAAGGAAGATGAAGAGAGAGAGGAATTAGAAAAAGCTGTCACTCCTCCTCAAGTTGAAGACATTGATATCAAAGCCGCCAAGGCGCTCAGAATGAAGGAAGCGAGAGAAATAGTGAAAAAAGAGACTGAGAGACTCTGGGCATCTGTCGGGACGGGAGACGTGGGAAGACCCCCAAGCGTCGATATAGAATTCCCTATGCCTCCTGAGGAAGAAGAGGCCCCAGAAAGCAAAGAAGAACTTAAAGTTGAAGAAGAAAAGGAAGAGATAGATTTAAGGAGCATAAGGCTGAGGAGAACCCCTGATTCTGAAGAGAGGGAAAAAGAAGAGATTGAGAGATTCATGGAATCCATCAAAGCGGAAAGAGGAAAGGAGGATCAACCCTCAGAAGAAGAAATTCCTCCGTCTGAAGAAAGAGAAAGGGAAGAGAGAGAAGAGATAGATCTAAGGAGCATAAGGCTGAGGAGAACTCCCGATACTGAAAAAGGGGAGAAAGTGGAGATTGAGAGATTCGTTGAATCCATCAAGAAAGAAAGGGAAAGAGTGCGGGAATATTTTACTCCGGAAGAAGAAATCCTTCCTCCTAAAGAAATGGGCGAGGTAACTTCAGAAATTAATGAGAAAATTCCTCCGTGGGCAGAGAAGATAAAAAAAGAGCCGCCTCAAGAACTTGGAGATAAGGAAGAAGAGAGAAAGATAGAAGAGCCTGTAGAGTCGGGAGAGGATTTTAAAGAGAAAGAGATAAAAACTCCAGTAGATGAGCCCCCTCCTCCAACAGACGAGCCTCTTCCTGAAGAGGATAAGTCCCCTCCTCCTGCAACTGATGAGCCTCTTTCCCCAACAGATGAGCTGCTTTCTCCAACAGATGAGCTTCTTCTCTCAGAAAAAGAGATCGGCTTCCCTGAAGAAGTGGACCAGAAAGTTCCCTTTGCCAGGGAAATTAGAGAAAAAAGAAAAAGAGCTGTGAAACGCCGTCGTTCCAGATATTATACCTGGTTAAAAGCCAGAGCTTTTGACTTTGTTTTCATCGCAGCTTTCAGCCTCATCTGCCTCGGGCTTGCTTCTCGTTTGATGGAGGTCTCTTTATTTAGATTGATTTCAGCCTCAGGACCTCCAGTTCTTGTTTTTTATTTTGTTCTTCTGTTGTTTTATTTTGGCTTTTTTATCCTTTTTCTGGGAGAGACTCCGGGCGATCGCCTCTTTCCTCGTGATTAACTAACCTCCACTTCATCGCCTAACTTGAAACTTTTTCCAAGAAACTTTTCTTTTGCCATCTCGTCTGAAGCGATATCTTTAGGATTGCCTTTGATCAAGATTTCACCCTCATCAATGATGTAGGCGCGGTCAGCTATTTTGAAGGTATCCTGGACATTGTGGTCAGAGAGAATGATTCCTATTCCTTTGTTTTTCAGCTTCAGCATTATTTTTTGAAGCTCGGTTATGGTCAAAGGGTCAATTCCCGTGAAAGGCTCATCCAGAAGAAGGAATTTCGGCTTTATAAGGAGGGAGCGGCAGATTTCCAATCTTCTTCTTTCGCCCCCAGATAGGCTGTAGGCAGGCTGTTTTTCAAGATCATGGAGCCCAAGCTCCTCCAGAAGCTCTCTGATAATTTTTTTTCGCTCTTCTTTTCCTATTGGTTGGAGCTCAAGAATTAGCTTGAGATTATTCGCCACAGACGCCTTTAGGAAGACAGAATGTTCTTGAGGAAGATAAGTGATGCCCTCCGCAGCTCTAAGGGGGCTTGAATATTTTGAAATATTTTTCTCATCCAGAAAAATGTCGCCACTGTCAGGCTTAATGAGGCCCACGATCATCTGAAAAGTTGTTGTCTTCCCGGCTCCATTTCTTCCCAGAAGACTTATTATCTCACCAGAGCTTATTTCAATATTAACTCCTTTGACTACAGGGCGGAAGCTGAAGCTCTTTCTCAGATTTTCTGATTTGAGCACAGACATTGTTTTACGGCTTTTCAAGACGGAGGAGGAATTTTTTGAGCTCGAGCCCGCCAGTGAAGCCTCCTATACTTCCGTCAGAGGAGAGAACTCTGTGGCAGGGAATAACAATAAGCAGGGGATTCCGGGATAGAGCTTGACCAATGCTCCTGTAGCCCCGGTGATTCATTTTTTCGGCAAGAGATTTATAAGTGCCTGTTTTTCCATAGGGAATTTTTCTTGTTTCCAGCCAGACTTTTCTCTGATAAGGAGTTCCAGAAATGAAGTCAAGACGAAGGGAGGTGAAGTCTTCTTTCTTCCCCTCGAAATATTGGCTAAAGAGTTTTTCTTCCCGGTGAAAGTTTTTTCTCTGAAGCTCAAGAAGGATAGACTTTCTTTTAAAGAATTCAGTAATCTCTTCAAAACGGTTTCGGTTCTTCAGGGACGAAGCGAGGCTTAATCCCTTTTCACTCTTGGCAAGGAAGATTTTACCCAGGGGAAAATCAAGGATGGTGTAGAACATGCGGTTTTCTAAATACCTAAGGAGAGTCTTTCTGCAAGAGGAGAAGGCAAGCCTTCCTTCAGTATTTTTCTCTGAGCTTCTTCAATATCATACTCCATGCGGTAGAACTTGACTTTTCTTGCTTTGGAATCATAGATGGCGCATGCTGCCAGAGGGCTTCTATCCCGGGGTTGTCCAACCGCACCCGGATTAATAAGGTATTTAACGCCTTTTTCAATTTTAACCTCGTTGGAGTTGCCTGTCATAAAAGTTCCCTCCACAAGATGATCTTTTTCAGTGTAGACAAACGGGAAGTGGGTATGACCAAAGAAACAGATGGGAGTGGTTATATGTTCGAAAGCTTCTGCGGCGTCGAATTCTCCAAAAATATAATGATCTTCGTCAAAAGGGGCGCCATGGCAGATCATTATATCCTTGTGGATAATCTGTGGCCCAGTTTTTAGACGGCTGAGAAAATCCAAGTTTTTCTTCTCGATGTGGTCCGCTGTCCAGTGAATAGCAGAGGCGGCAATGGGATTAAAGGTCTGGACAGAGTCGAGGCCGCAGACAGCCTTATCGTGGTTTCCCCGGATTATAGAGAGGGGTTTAAGAGAGCGAATTTTTTGGATGATTTCGTTAGGAGAGGCGCCGTAGCCAACCAGATCGCCGAGAAAAATGTAATGGTCAATTTTCCTTCTCTGGATAAGTTTATGAAGCGCGATATAAGATTCTAAATTTCCGTGGATGTCTGTGAAAATCAAATAGCGCATTCTTCTATTCCTTTGGCTTTTTCTTGTAATGAATTATACATTTTATGGGCCTTGTAAGAGCTTCTCACCAGAGGGCCTGATTCAACATCTCTGAACCCGAAATCTAAAGCGATTCTTTTCAGATGTTCGAACTCAAGAGGGGAATAGTATTTCAGGACAGGTGCGTGTGTTTTTGAAGGCTGGAGGTACTGGCCTATGGTTAAGAGATCGCAGAAGACTTCTCTCAGGTCAGAAAAGGATCGGATGATTTCTTCTTTTTTCTCTCCCAAGCCAACCATGAGTCCTGATTTGGTCACAGCAGCCATTTCTTTCGCCTTTTTCAGAACAGCTAAGGACCGATTGTAGTTCTCGCTGGGGCGGTTTATTTGAGGGTAGAGGCGCTCTATTGTCTCCAGATTATGATTTAAGATATCTGGCTGGGCTCGAGAGACTTGTTCCAGAGCCTTCTCATCGCCCTTGAAATCTGGTATCAAGACCTCTATTTTGACCCCGGGTGTTCTCTCTTTTATCGCCCTTATTGTTGCGGCAAAGAGAGAAGCTCCGCCGTCAGATAGATCATCCCTTGTTACCGAAGTTATGACTGCATAGCGGAGACCAAGCAAAGAGACAGCCTCTGCTACATGCTCAGGCTCGTCTGGAGAAGGGGGGGAGGGGAATCCTTTTTCCACGGCACAGAACGCACATCCCCGCGTGCAGGTTTCTCCAAGAATCAGGAAAGTGGCTGTCTTTCGGGACCAGCACTCAGCGACATTAGGACACTTTGCACTCTGACAGATTGTGTTGAGCTTCCCTTTTTTAAGGGTGTTGGAGACGTGGAAATAATTTTTGTGAGAGGGGAATTTAACCTTAAGCCAATGCGGCTTTTTTGTTGGTTGTATTTCCGGGAGGGCCGACACCATTCCTGCTCTGGAGAAAAATAATTGCTTAGCCTAAATTAATAATAGTTTCCTCTTAAAGTCGAGATGAAATATTAATACTCTAATTCTTTATCTCTCTTCATGCGTCTCCGCATCCGTTTGCGTGCCAGGGCATCCTTCATTCTTCTTTTCTCGCCGGGCTTATAGAAGACAGAATGTTTTTTAATCTCTTTGATTATTGCTTGCTGTTGAACTTTTCTTTTAAATCTTCTAAGAGCACTTTCTATTGATTCGCCTTCTTCAACAACTATGAACGCCAAAAATATTCACCTCCTTAGTTGTGTTAGTATCAACTTCTTATATCTGAATCTTCCTGCCATGTCAAGGCAAACCCAATAAAATGTAGGTGCCTTGATTTAATTATGTAACGGCTTGATTTGTTTTGTAGGAGTTTGATTCATCTTGTGTAGGGGCTTGATTTATCAAGCCCACCTTTGTGGTTTAATTAATTAGATCTATCCATATATCTTGTAGGAGTTTGATTCATCAAACCCACATAGATGCCTTTACTGACGGGGTTTCGGTCTGATTCCAAGATAGTAAGCAATGTTTGCGTGAGGGTCGATCTTCGTTTTTATCCTGCCTGGCAGAGCGCTTAGAACCGGATTTAAGCCAGGGCCGTGTCCTGAAAAGTCACTCCACCCATGGATACAAACACCAATTGTCACGGCGCCTTTGTATCTTCCATTTCCGTAGTAATCGTAATGGTCTCTGATGGCCACGAGGTCTCCGAGCTTGATATTTTTAAGGTCGTATTCCTCAACAATTTCGGGGCACGTAGTCTGAATATCGTAATCAAGAGCTTCTATGAAGGGCCATCCCAACCCTGAGCCCATGATATGCCCCGGAACCTCCATCACTACAGGTATCACAAGCTGCTTACCCTCTACTTTAATGCCCATTTTTTCCAGTAGCTCAGGGGAAAGCTTGTTCACTCTCACATCTTCGAAGCCTTCGATTTTTAGGCCCACGCCCTTGGCTTTGACCTGAATTTTATCATCCAAGGCTAGATTCTCAAGCACAGTCTTCGGGAACCAGGCAAGGTCGTCTGAGCCAGCATGTCTCCCGATGTACATTCCCTTGGCTCCCTTAGCCTCGCCAGAGATAACTTTTGCCTCGTTGCCGATACACCCGAGAATAGCTATTGCACATTCGCCGGCGCGTTGTCTGTCGCGACCCTGGATGGTGACATCAGGCTCGACATGGTCAGCGTTCGCCCAGCCATAAGTTGCATCTCCGAGTGAAACAGTGTAGTTGATCGAGGCCATTCCGATGCTTAGCTTTGGCCTACCCTCGTAGGTCGTTGAATACCCCCGGCTTCCAGCAGGCTGGACAATAGCTTGAACAGCGGTCGTGATGAGCATATCTTTATTGGTTTTCAAAGCGGCTGGATTTTTGAGCGGAGCGGATTTCTTCATCTTTAGACCAAGGTACTTGCCGATGTTTGCTGTCGGGTCAATCCGGGCCGTTAGCTTGTTAGATCTTGTGGATAGGATTGGCGTCACGCCAATACCAAGACCTGAAATGTCGCTCGGTCCGGCGCAGACAACGCCTACGGTTGCCCCTCCCTTGAAGTATCCTTTTCCGTAATCAGTCTGGGTGTCTTTCAAAAGGACAAGATCCCCGAAACGCAGCTCGTCCAAGCCGTATTTCTTGATATCAGGCGGATAACAGGTCTGAATATGCCAGTTGCCAGAGAGACTTCCACTACCCGCACCCCGACCAACAATCTCGGCTGGTATCTCCTTGACCACAGGCACCTCAAGCTTTCCTCCCGCATTTTGAATGACAATCTTTTCCAGTACCTCAGGAGCTAAGCCATGAATAAATACATCCTTGAACCCTTCAATCTCAAGGCCGACTCCTTTGGCCTTTACGTGCAGGGTGTTACCAATTTCAAGCTTTTCCAAAACGCTGTCCTCAAAATGAACCAGCACGTAGCTTTCAAACTTCCCGACGATAACGCCCTTGTCTCCCTTAGCCTCACCTTTTAAGACTTTCACTTCGTTGCCTATGGAAGTAAAGGTGAGCCAGGCGCCTCTGCCCCGTTCTTGGCCAGTTCCAACTGTTGCTACACCCACGGTTGCCCTGTCGCCGGAAGCCCAGCCGAAGACCTTATCGTCGATTTTCAGGTTATAGTTGATACCACCAATTCCAATCGCCATCTTGGGTTTTCCATCCCACGTTGTAGTATATGATCTGGAAGGCTCGGCCGGGGCTATCTCGCCTTGAACCGCAATCGTAAGTAGCTTGTCTTTATTTGTCGAGATGACTTGCTTTTTAGCCTGGCCTGCAGCATGAATTGTGTCTGACATAATAAAAGCAATGCACAGTAGAATTCCGAAAAGAATCAAAATTTTTCTCTTCATAACTCCTCCTTTCCATAAAAAGTAGAATCCAGGATAAGATTAATTAAGATTAATGAGGTAAATATGAAAAGTCAAATATATTAACTCGTTTATTACAGCGGTGACACATTATTTCATTTCTTAGTTCTTGAACATTCAATTTTATTGTGATAAAAACTCAAGAAAATCACAAAATGGCCAAACCTCTGAGGGAAATTTGAATAAAGCACTTAAAGAGCATTTTTCAAGAGAAAATATTTCATTAGGAGAGCATAAAAGTCATCTTCTCCCTTAAGTGGATGGACACAAAAGTAGATATCAACCCGAATTGAACGAATAGTATAGGATAAGGACCTGTTTTGTTCCCGGATTCTCCGGATTACTGTTAAGTAGAGAAAAGAAGGTGAAAAGCATGATGAAAAAGACGAGAAAAAAAATCATCATCTTTAGCATTCTGGGGATATTCATCACATCTGTCTTAGTATTTTTTCTAAGGAGTCCGATCGGAAGGGCGCTCCTAAAATCCAAAAGTCATTTTATTGCGCATACAGCTAACTCAAGAGTTCTTTACGAGCCAGGAGCTGAAAGGTTTGCTGACAGGATCGCTGACTTTTTGCCAACAGCTGTAAAGCGGGTAGAAGAGGGACATTTTCTTCCGTTTAAAAAGCACTTCAAAGTTTATGTATTCAGCACCCAGAAAAGCCACAATGAATCTACCGCTAACCCGACATCTTATCCCATACGGGGAACTGCAATTCAGGGGAATGTTTTCATAGCACCCAGCGCGTTTTCATTCAAGGGTCTGGACACCCACAGAGAATCATTGATCCATGAGTTATCCCATCTCCACCTTAGCCAGAGACTGGGATTTCTCAAAAGAAGAAGAATCCCCTCTTGGTTTACTGAGGGGCTGGCAAATATTATAGCCGGGAGCGGGAGTGAGGGAATTTCCGAGGATACGGCCGTCCAATCCATCAAGGAAGGGAGACATCTTATTATTCCGGAAAGGCGAGGATTTTTAGATCGAATGCCAAGGACAATACAGGAGGCAGGCCTTACAGGCCCCATGTATCACAAACAGAATAAGATGTTTGTGAATTATATCAATAGTCTAAATCCTGAGGCCTTCAAGAAATTGGTTTTGGCCGTTCAGAGAGGAGAAGCATTTTCTGAGTCCTTCCTCACATACATCGAGATGAGCCCGGAGGAGATGTGGACCCGGTTTAAAAACGAACTTTTATCGACCGGAAACAAAGGAAGCTACTTTGAATATAAGTAGGCTTCTTTGCTTAAAAAATTCAATCATAATCAGGAGGGCTTATGAAACGAAGGGAATTTCTTAAAAAAGCTGGTTGCGGAGCGGCTGGATTTACCGTCATTCCTATGGCTCAGGCCTCCGATGACGCCAAGGGGGAGCTGATCCTCCGCAGGTACGACATTGAAGTCGAAGTCGTTGAGGTGGGTCCGAAAACCCGCTGCCATAAAGTGGGAGAAAAATTTAAGTGGCCCCAGGAAATGGGCAAGTTGTGTCATTGGCTGGGAAGCGCGCTGGATCCTTTTTTAACGGGCCTGGCTGGCGGCGCAATCTATTCTTGGAGGTATCAGGGCACTCCTTATGAAAAGGTCATCGATCCTGAGGGGGTGACCACTGAGTTTATCCGCTGCCCCGACCCATCAGAAGCTGGTATCGTCGCAAGAATTACTCGCACATTTAAACAGAAGCGCGTACTTAAAGGCTAAAAATGAAAACACCGATTTTATTGATGATGCTTTTCACGCTGCCATTTTTGGCTTTAACGGCTCAGCCATCAGAGCCAGGGAAAATTAAAGTGGCCATTGTCAAGAACGACTCAGAGGGTCCTCGGGCCATGGCTGAGAGCGGGCTTGTGGCGATGCTGGAGAGATTGGGCTGTGAGGTAAAGAGTATCGACACGGTTGTCCTGACCGAAGAGGAGCAAAAGCAGTACGGGGATTGGAACAGGGATGCGCTGGAGAGCGGTCATATAGGTTGTCATGTTGCCGAAAACCGCAGAGATGAAAGCCTGATCATAGGGCTTCTCACCAATTGTACGGACTTGCTGGGAATGCTGGCCGGGCTGCAGCATCTCAGACCAGCGGAAGGACCGGCAGTACCCGACCAAAGAAGCCTGCAGAGGGAAGGTTTGGCCGGGATAAAGCCTCTGCGAGTGGGGTTGGTCTATTTTGACGCCCACGCCGACTTCAACACTCCCGAAACCACGCTGAGCGGAATGCTGGGCGGAATGCCTGTCGCTATCTCAGCCGGGCTCTGTTTGACCAGGCTCCGGATGAAGGCGGGCCTGGACCCGGCTCTCCCGACGAAATACATCGTGTTTGGTTGCCTGAGAGATGTGGACCCCCTGGAACAGGAGCTGCTTGACCGTTCTCAGTGTGAGTTTCTATCCGTCGGAGAAATAAGGTCACTTTCGGAAGTAATCGACAAACAGATGAAGAGGCTCAGCGTGCTGACCGATGTGATTTATGTCCATGTGGACATGGATGTCCTTGACCCGGCCGAGGTTCGGGGACACTCCCTTACCGTTTCCCAGGGGCCTACGAGCAAGGAGCTGGCAGCTGCTATCCAAAAAATGTTTGCCTATCCCAAAGTCTCTGCTATCGGGATCGCTTCGCTCCCGTTCGGCCAGCGTGATAAAGAGGGAATCTCACTCCAAGCCGCTTACCGCCTGATCGAGGGCGCCGTAAAGGGAGTCAAGGGAAGATAACAGCCAGTCAATTTGTTTGCTCGGATTCCAGGTTCAAAGCACTGCTGAAAAAAATGAATCTGGAATAACAGTCCGCATAGCAAACAAAAGACAGAAACACATAGCCATAGAGCATTACGAAATATTCCTCTCCCTGATGGATTTTTACGCTTGAAACTTGATATTTTTTTCTATATGATAATGAAAATCTTTTTGAAAAGGAGAGGGATATCATGAAATTATGTTTCTGTCGTTTTTTATTATCTGCAGGTATCCTCGTTGTGGCCCTCGTCTGGTGGCCTGAAACCTGGGCAAAATGGGTTGTTGTCGTCGCCGCCGGCCTCCTGGCCATCCTTAGTCTTTTTTATAATGTATGCTGCTGCAGGAGTCTCAAGAAGGCAGAATAGGGGTAATTCCTTCCGATTTTTGGCCAGTCTCAGAAAAAAAGAATAGAGTAGTAGAATCAGCCCCTTCTCGCTTTCTATTTAGCCTTAAAAGAGTACCATATATATACGTCCAAAAAGTGAACACTTGCTTTGCATCTTTCTCTGTAAATCTCATTAATACAAACGCAATTATTCCAGTGTCATCGCGAGGAGCGAAGCGACGTGGCGATCTCATAAAAAAAGGTAGAGATTGCCGCGCTTCGCTCGCAACTGCGGATTGCCACGCCCTTTCAGGGCTCGCAATGACATTGTAAAAATATATATTGCGTTTATATTAGTAATATAACGAATCAGTAAAGTTGGCTATCGACCAGTGAAGAACAAAAACATTCTAACCAGACAGCTAGGGCTCTTCGATTCAGCCATGATGATGATGGGAATCGTCATCGGTTCGGGCATATTCCTGACCACAGGAATCATGGCCCAGGCTATTCCTTCAGCATCCCTGATCTTGCTGGCCTGGCTTGTGGGAGGTCTTTTGATTCTTGCCGGGGCCTTAACCTATGCTGAGCTCGGGGTGTCGCTGCCAGAAGCAGGGGGACAGTACGTCTATCTCAGAGAAGCATACGGTCATCTCTACGGATTTCTCTTCGGTTGGAAGATGTTCCTGGTTAATATGACAGGATCTATCGCAGCCCTGGGGATAGGCTTCGCCGAGTATTTCGGGAAGTTTTTCCCTTTTCTCTCTACTAAAGAGGTTGTCTTCTCGACCCAGATTAGTCTCTTCAAGAATAGTTATTCCTACTCCTTATCCAGAGGGCAAATTGTCGCCGTCGCCGTAATTGTCCTTCTCTCTGCGGTTAATTATGTCGGTGTTGGCTTCGGAAAAAATATCCAGAACGTCTTAACCGTGATCAAGATCGGAACAATCCTGGCCTTTATCATTTTTGGTTTTATTTTTGTCAAGCGAACATCTGTGGACTTTTCCATCAACCCGGGCGGATGGAGTTTTGCCCCGCTAATAACTGGTTTCGGTCTGTCTCTTGTAGCGGTTTTTTGGGCCTTCGACGGCTGGAACAACATAAACTATGTGGCCGGAGAAATAAAAGATCCTAAGCGAAATCTCAAGTATGCGCTGATATTGGGCACAGCGGGAATAACCATTCTTTACGTCTTCACGAATGTAATCTATATCCTCGTCCTTCCGATAGAGAAGATGAGTGGAGTGGCTGCCGTGGCAGAGCAAGCCTCTTCATTTCTTTTCGGGACGACTGCTGCCGGGCTCATATCCGCCATGATTCTCATCTCTATCCTGGGGGCGCTGAACGGCGCTATTTTTGTCGGCCCCAGAGTTTACTATGCCATGGCCAGAGACGGGTTGTTCTTTAAAAAAGTGGGGATGGTTCATCCCCGGTTTAAGACTCCTGGCTTTGCCATTTTCCTCCAGGCAATCTGGGCTTCTATCCTCGCTTTGACCGGCACTTTTGAACAGCTTTTTACTTTTGCCATGTTTGCCGGCATCCTGTTCTGGGCTCTGGCAGCAGCCTCGATATTCACTCTCAGAAAAAAATATCCTGATCTTCCCCGGCCCTACAAAGCATGGGGTTATCCTGTCGTGCCCTGGATCTTCATTATTGCTCTATCAGGTATCTTATTGAATACTCTAATCAGGAGGCCGTTTGAATCTCTGGCTGGGGTGGTACTGATGGTCATCGGAATCCCCGTTTATTACATCTGGAAAAACAGAGGAGAGTAGATCAGTCGGGCCGGCCGATTGGTTCGCGCTTGAGGATTGCCGTCAGACAGTGGAGTGATCCCCATCCTTTTCGAAGCTCGGTGATATCTATTTCGCTTACCTTGATACCGTGATCCTCGAGAAACGTTCTAGTCTCCGGAAAACCAGAAGCTATCACAACCGATCCGGGCGCCAGGGTGACAAAGTTTAAAGCAAGCTCCTGTGTTTCTCGGGAAGAGGGGGCCTCTAAAAGATTGAAGCCTCTTTTTTCAAGCTCTGTCCATACATCCCTGGGGAGGCGGGCAGGGTCGATAACGGCTGTTTTTTCGGCGACAAAGCTTATGATGCTGTCGATGTGGGCATATCCGTAGGGAATCTGAAGATACAGAAAATGCTCGACTCCCATGGAGCGCAGGAGCTGTTCGACCTGCTGCGCCCCTTCCTTATTGGCCCGGTTCCCGGTGCCTATGATGACTGTGCCCGAGTCCACCCAGAGGCTGCAGGCTGTTTCGAATATTCCCTCGCCAGAGATAGTCCTTAGGATGGGAACACCCAGCAAAGCCAGAGCCTCTGCAGCATATCTTTCCTCTCCCCGCCTGCAGGCCATGGCCTGTCTGCCAACGATGGCTCCCTGGGGAGTCATCAGGACAGAATCCCTCATGAAAAGAGCATTGGGCCTGTCTTCACGCATCTTTTCCACATAATGGACTTTTACGCCCTGCGATCGATAAAGCTCAGCGAGAGAGTCATGCTGCGTTCTGGCTTTCTCCGCATCCATGACGTCCAGCCATCGGCACTCTTTGGGGTCCTTAACTTTTTCTATCTCTTTTCCCGGACGCCTTAGAAGAACGGCTTTCAAGGTGCCGACTTCTGAATCGCAGCCCCAGTCCCCGCCCCAGTATTCTGTTAGCTCATCCTCCATGGAAGTTTCATGCGCAAGCCATTCCTTTCTTGTTTTCGTCGGTTTCATCGTTTTTCTCACCACATTATTATAATGCTCGATTATGATAATCTATTATGCGCCAGTTCTTGATTGTTTCTCATTATCCATAAAAATCCCTTGTAAGTAAAATCATTACGTGAAGCGTAGAAGATTGCTTCGTTTGTCATTGCGAGCCCCAACGGGGCGAAGCAATCCCTCACGAAAAGGTTGAGATTGCCGCGCTTCGCTCGCAATGACATTTAGATTCAATTTGACTCTTTTCTCATTAATTATTATCCTATTGCCAAGTAAACCGAGGGAACAATGGGCGTAGAGTGTCCTAAATGCAAAACAGAAAACACCTCTGATTCCGAATTCTGTAAAAAGTGCGCCACGCCACTTCCTTCCCTAATCTAAGCAATGTTGTGAAATCTATTCATTCAAAGACATTTTATGTGCGGTATGAAAGCAGATCCGTATAAAAAAATCGCTAAGTTGTATGACACATTGCTTGGACCTCTAACAAGCGGCTTAAGAGCACTTGGAATGAAGATGTTTCCACCCAGAGAGGGAATGGCTGTTCTTGATGTAGGATGCGGGACTGGAATTCACCTCGAGCATTATCAAAAGGCCGGGTGCGATGTGTCTGGAATTGATCAGTCTCCGTCGATGCTTCAAGTGGCTCGTAATAGACTAGGTGAGAGTGCGAATCTTTATATGGGCGATGCTTCTAATATGCCTTATCAAGATAAAGAATTTGACCTTATTGTTATGTCAACGGTCCTGCATGAAATGCCGCGCGCAGTTCGTGCGGCAGTGATCAATGAAGCAAAACGCACCCTTAAGGAGGAAGGTCGGATTTTACTGATCGACTACAATCCTGGTCCGATTCGACCTTTAGAAGGATGGTTTTATAAAAGCATAATCATCTTCGCAGAAATTGCGGCTGGACCAGAACATTTCAGGAATTATCGCGATTTCATTGCCAATAAAGGCTTTCATACGCTGATATCAACCCATGGCTTATCAGTTGACGAGGAAAAGATTGTGGGTGGCGGGAACATTGCCCTGTTTTTATTACGCACAGATCAGCGTCTTTGACAAGATTAAGGTAGCCTGTTTCCATACCCTCGAGCGGGAAAAAAATTGCCAATCCCAGCCACCACAAAAGGATCAATATCCCTGCCAACAATAGCGCTTTCCCGCCAAAGCAAATGAATTTTTACAGAGTGATATAATTCGTACCCGCACTGGGTTTGACCAGTTCCTGTTCCATGAGATTCCTCCCTTCATAGAATTGTGCTTATTATAAAAAGCAGGATTCGTTTGTCAAACAGTCAATCGAGCCGAGGATTCAAGGTTTGTAATAGTTGATTTTTTAATTCTTGATGGATAGGCAGTTAGATTGATATTTCAATATATTTTACTTTCGTAGATGGCTCAGGAATCGCCAACCCTTCTTTTTTTAATCCTTCAACATGAAATTCAATAGCTTCTCTCATTCGCAGTAGTGTTTGTTTTACGGTTTGCCCGGTTGCCACGCAACCCGGCAGGTCTGGACTGTATGCAGAATAGTTATCTTTAGCCTTCTCTATAATTACCGGATATTTAAACACTTTTGTGCCTCCCATGTTTTAAGCCAGCCTGATTTAATATGCTATTGAGTGTTCCCTTAGCAAGCTCATCATTCATATTTCCAGCAATAGTGACCACGCCTTTTTTATCGTGATGTTTATATTGCCTGTGACTACCTTTAATTCTTACCATGAACCAGCCATCCTGTTCAATAATTTTTATGATCCCCTTAACTTTCATTTCAATCGTCCAAAGACGGATTGTTTTATATTTCGACTTTTTGATAGGGATAGGAAATTTATAAAATTATAAACTCGTTAATTTTTATTTCCGCAACTTTATAAACGATGATTAAATCTGTTATTCTCATTTTTAAAATGCTCAAATTAACTATCTGATATTGCCCAAACATCTGTCATATAGTTTGACTATTTTATCTTTAAGGATTATTTTATAATCAAAAAAATTAGACGGGACCGCATAAGCCATGAAATGCTCCAAATGCGATACTGAGAATCCTTCCGATTCCAAGTATTGCAAAGAGTGTGCGACTCCTCTTCCTCCTTCTGAGGAAGTATCTGTTTCTCACCCCTTGGCTTTTCGAGATTGAAAAAGACAACTGAGCGGATTAGCGGCTAGAGATGGTTGAGAGGGAGGGGGATTCTCATTCGCTTCGCACCTTGTCAAAAGGAATCAGTTAGTAGTAGTATGATACTCTGA
>Ga0307378_10001032_pt1 | contig 45928 bp, 28 predicted proteins | sample UN1MG_FD_202238 | JGI IMG/M metagenome (GOLD analysis project Ga0307378, IMG submission 202238) | Soil microbial communities from Risofladan, Vaasa, Finland - UN-1 | ecosystem: Environmental > Terrestrial > Soil > Coastal area > Acid sulfate soil | place: Finland: Risofladan, Vaasa | collected... | reverse complement strand
CCCGGCAAGGGGCATGCGTCCGCGATAGTCTGGGGCGATCGTGTCTTGACAGTTACCGCCCTGACTGCTACGCAGGAACGCATCCTCCTGTGTATCGACCGCACCAGCGGAAAGATTCTCTGGCAGCAGACCGTCGTGCAGGGGCCTTTAGAAAAAATCAATAAGGAAAACAGCTATGCTTCCGGCACGCCGGCCACCGATGGGCAGCGAGTCTATGTTACCTTCCGCGTCGGCGACGATATCGTTGTGGCCGCGCATGACCTGGCCAGCGGCAAGCAGCTCTGGCTGGTCCGGCCGGGGACGCACGCCGGCGAATGGGGATTCAGCAATGAGCCCGTGCTGTACAAAGATAAGGTTATCATCGACGGCGACGGCAAAGGCGATTCCTTCCTGATCGCCCTGAGCCGCGCTGATGGCAGGACACTCTGGCGCAACAATCGCACTAACAAGGGTATCAGCTATAGCGCCCCGTTCATCCGTGAGTTGGCCGGACACACTCAGTTGATTCAGTGCGGCGACCGCTGCGTGGCAGGTTTCGACCCCGACAACGGCCAGCAGCTCTGGACGGTTGACGGTCCCTCGCAGGAGTTCGTCGCCTCGCCGGTCTACAGCGAAAAGGCCGGACTGGTTTTTATCAGCAGCAGTTGGCCCAAGCGGGTCTTGCTCGCGATACGCCCCGATGGCAGGGGTAATGTTACGGAGACCCACATCGCCTGGTCCGACACAAAGGGAGCCCCTTATGTCCCCTCAATGATCGTAGCGGACGATTTCCTGCTTAGCGTCAATAGATCCGGCGTGGCTTTCTGCTACGAGGCCGCCACCGGTGAGGTGCTCTGGCAACAGAAGCTGGGCCGGCATCACGCTTCCCCGGTCCTGGTGAATGGACTGGTCTTCTTCATTAACGACAACGGCCAGGTGAACGTGATCAAACCCGGCAGGAAGTTCGAGCGCGTTGCGACGTATGAGCTGGGTGAGCCGTGCTATGCCTCACCTGCGATCAGCGACGGCCGGATTTACTTGCGCGGCTTCAAGCACCTGTTCTGTATAGGCAGCCGTTAAGTAAGCACGAATTTCAAAAAGGAAAACCGATGACTAAATCACTTTATAAAACAATGACAGCTTTGGCCATTACAGTGATACTTTTTTTTGCCAGCTCTGTGCATGCCCAACGGCAGATGGAGAAACTGGGGCGCGGCATGGTAGCGATAAATCAGGGCGATGGAAAGGTGTACGTCGGATGGCGTATGCTGGGGACCGACCCGGATAATATCGCTTTTAATCTCTACCGGATTACCGGCGGCGGCAGGGCGGTAAAGCTCAACGACCGGCCCATAACTCAAAGCACAAACTATGTCGATACCGGCGTCGATTTGAGCCGCTCAAATTCTTATTTCGTCAAACCCGTGCTGGAAGGTGAGCAGCAGGCATGTACTGCTTTTACGCTGGGCGGCAACGCCCCTGTGCAGCCATACATCTCAATCCCGCTCCAGACTCCCGAGGGTTGCACTCCGAACGATGCTTCGGTTGGCGATCTGGACGGTGACGGTGAGTATGAGATCGTATTGCACCAGTCGCCGAGAGGCCGTGACAATGCGCGAAGCGGAACAACGGATGAGCCAATATTCGAAGCCTACAAGCTGGACGGCACTTTTATGTGGAGGATTAATTTGGGCAGGAACATCCGTGAAGGCGCCCACTATACTCAATTTATGGTTTATGATCTCGATGGTGACGGCAAAGCCGAGTTTGCCTGTAAAACAGCGGATGGGACCGTCGACGGACAAGGCAAAGTCATCGGTGACGCCAATGCGGATTACCGCAATTCGAGGGGCTATATTCTCGAAGGGCCGGAATTTCTCACAATATTCGACGGCCTGACCGGCGCCGCAGTTGTCACGACCGATTATGTCCCTCCCCGGCATTCGGAGACACTGCACCCGACACCCCAGCAGATCAAGGATGTATGGGGAGATGATTACGGCAACCGGGTAGACCGATTTCTTGCGTGCATCGCGTATCTCGACGGCGAAAGACCGAGCCTCGTTATGTGCCGCGGTTACTATACAAGAGCAGTGCTGGCGGCGTGGAATTTCAGGGACGGCCGACTCACGCAAGTATGGACATTTGACAGTGACGATGGCACGCCTCACAATAGAGACTATAAAGGGCAGGGCAATCACAATCTCAGCGTCGGTGACGTCGACGGCGACGGCAAAGATGAAATCGTCTACGGCGCTTGTGCTATCGATCACGATGGTACAGGACTTTATACGACGGGTCTGGGACATGGAGACGCCATGCATCTGTCCGATATCGATCCGGACAGGCCGGGCCTGGAAGTTTGGGCCATTCATGAAAGGCCCAGTCACCCGTACGGGGCCAACCTTCGTGACGCCGCAACGGGAAAGGTGATATGGGGGCAGCAATTGAAGGACCCGGGAAGAGGTGTGTCTCTGGATATCGATCCCCGTCATCGAGGATATGAGTGCTGGGCCAATAGCTCGGACGGCCTGTATAACTGCAAAGGCGAAAAGATTTCCGATTCCAAACCCCGGTCGTGTAATATGGGGATATGGTGGGATGGCGATGTGGTTCGCGAAATCCTGGACGGCGACAGGATCGATAAGTGGGATTATATCAACGGCACGACAGACAGATTGCTTTCAGGCGAAGATTACGATTGTGTCAGAAACAACGGGACAAAATCCAATCCCTGTCTCCATGCCGATATTTTGGGCGACTGGAGAGAAGAAGTAATCTGGCGAACGAGCGATAACAAAGAGCTGCGCATCTTTACGACGACAATACCCGCCGACCGGCGGTTTTATACCTTAATGCATGACCCTGTATATAGGCTGAGCGTGGCCTGGCAGAATGTAGCGTATAACCAGCCGACTCAGCCCGGTTTTTATTTCGGCGAATCTATGGCGGCGCCGCCCCGTCCTGATATAGTATTGGTCGACGTTGGTGATTAGACTTTCGATAGAAAGGAGCGGTTTTTATGATTGAACGCAAGCTGGTAATGCGTGTTGCCATTATCTTGACGGGCTTACTATCGGCTCAGCTTTGTGCGGAAACTTTCGATGTTAAGAAATATGGTGCCGCCGGCGATGGAGAGACGCTTGATACGGCGGCAATCAACAAGGCAATTGAAGCGGCGGCTTCTGCCGGAGGCGGAACCGTTTACTTTCCGGCGGGCACATATCTGAGCTTTTCTATACGCCTCAAAAGCAATATTGCGCTCTATCTCGATCACGGCGCTACTTTGTTGGCGGCCACTTCGGGCCAGCAGGGCGGGTATGACCCAGCCGAGCCGAACCCGTGGGGAGATGAGCACCGGTACCAGGATTTTGGCCATAGCCACTGGCATGACAGCCTGATCTGGGGTGAGGGACTCGAGAATATCTCCATCCTCGGTCCGGGTCTGATCTACGGCAAGGGCCTGGGCAAATGGGACAGGCCGCGCGATAAAGGTGCGGGCAACAAAGCAATCGCCCTGAAGCTCTGCCGCAACGTTATTATCAGAGACGTTACGTTCCTGATGGGCGGCCATTTTTGCATCCTGCCGACCGGCGTGGATAACTTCACAATCGACAACGTCAAAATCGACACCAATCGTGATGGAATCAACGTCGATTGCTGCCGCAACGTGCGAATCTCGAACTGCACTATCAATTCGCCGAACGACGATGCCATCGTTCTAAAGAGTTCTTTCGCGCTGGGATATGCGAGGGCCACGGAAAATGTGACGATTACCAACTGCCAGGTCACCGGATACGACGAGGGCACATTTCTGGACGGTACTTTCAAACGTACTCAGCAGCAGGCGCCGGACCGCGGCGGAGTCACCGGGCGCATCAAGTTCGGCACGGAATCGAACGGCGGATTCAAAAACATTACGATCTCCAACTGCGTGTTCGAGCGCTGTCGCGGACTTGCGCTGGAGACCGTGGACGGCGGACTGCTCGAAGATGTCACTATCTCCAATATCACCATGAGGGATATTACGAACTCTCCGTTCTTCCTGCGGCTGGGCCGGCGCATGCGCGGCCCGGAAGGCGCTGCCGTAGGCAAACTGCGCCGCGTCAATATCAGCAATGTCGTGGTGTACAACGCGGAACCTCGCTATGGTTCGCTCATTATGGGCATTCCCGGCCACGATATCGAAGACGTGAAACTAAGCAATATCCGGATACTGGTCAAAGGCGGCGCTCCGAAAGAGCAGGCCGCGGCGGAGGTTCCGGAGCTTGAAGATGGCTATCCCGACCCGAGAAATTTTGGCGAGATTCCGGCCTACGGCTTTTTTATTCGTCATGTCAAAGGGATTGAGCTGAATAACGTGGACGTTGGCTTTATGGACGACGATTTCCGGCCGGCATTTATTCTCGACGATACCAAAAATGCGGAGTTCGACAATGTCACGGCGCAACATGCCGAAGGCGTTCCGGTTTTTGTGTTGAAAAATGTCGAGAATTTTATAACGCATCAGTGTAAACCGGTGCCGGATACACAACTTGAAAGTATCAAGCAGAAAAAGCTTTAGCAGTTTATTTAGGAATCATTTAAATATGAAAGGAACTATTATGGAAAAGAACTTGCATGGCTTTACGAAACAGATTTGTGGCCTGGTATTTATTCTGCTGTGGTCCAGCCTGGCCCAGGCGAACGAATGGTCCCTTGTCTGGTCGGATGAGTTCGATTATAAGGGGCTGCCGAATGAATCGAAATGGAATTACGAACAGGGCTTTGTCCGCAACCGGGAATTGCAGTATTACACGAAGGCTCGAAAGGAGAACGCCAGGGTCGAGAACGGCCATCTTGTCATTGAGGCGAGGAAAGAAGACTGGCCTAATCCGGATTATAGGCCCGATGCATCGTCGAGGAGGCCGCAGCGATCGCGTGAAAAAGCAGACTATACTTCCGCCAGTCTTATCACCAAGGATAAAGCGAGCTGGACTTACGGTCGCATCGAAGTCAGGGCGAAATTGCCCGCGGGAAAAGGTGTGTGGCCGGCCATTTGGATGCTGGGCACGAACATCAGGGAGGTTGGCTGGCCCAAATGTGGCGAGATCGATATCATGGAATACGTCGGTTACGATCCCAACATGATTTATGCCAATGTCCATATGGCAAAATACAATCACGTCAAGGGCACCGGCAAAGGTTCGAAGATTAAAGCAGACAAACCTTATGCCTCATTCCATACTTATGCCATTGAATGGACGCCCGAAACAATGGACTTTTTCTTTGATGAGCACAAGTACTTTTCTTTCAGCAACGAGCACGGAGGTGTAGATGTCTGGCCTTTTGACCAGCCGCACTATTTGATTCTCAATCTGGCTATCGGAGGTTCCTGGGGCGGTCAAAAGGGAATTGACGAAAGCATCTTCCCCCAGAAGTTCCTGATCGACTATGTGAGAGTGTATCAGAAGAAACAGTAAAACTTATTTAAACCCTGCGTGTCGCGGTGCCTCGTCTTCGCTCGGCATGAAGTTGTTCTTCACCCTGAGCGGAGTCGAAGGGTGGACCTTGAATTAACCAGGCCGTCGGTTCGGCAATACTATTGGAGAAAGAAAGTTATGAATCGTAAAAGAATTCAATTATCGTTACTTCTGTGTCTTGGTGTGCTGTTCGGCGTTAGTTCATCTTCTATATATGCCGCCGGCGATTCATCGGTCAGGATTTGGGAGCAGGACATTGTAATTCCCACTTATATGGCCGGAGCTCCCGAGCCCAATCCGATGTTCTATTTCGGAAGCGCCTCCCAGGGGGCCGAGGGAAGGGTCTATCCCTATCCTCTTTATGACAAGCTTACCGGCAACAAGCAGGACAAGACCTACAAAATGGTTTACTTAGAGAACGAGTACGTGAGGATCGGCATTATGCCGGAGATAGGCGGGCGCATCTTCGAGGGAGTCGACAAAACCAACGGCTATAACTTTTTTTACCGTCAGCACGTTATCAAGCCCGCGCTTATCGGCCTGATCGGCGCCTGGATTTCCGGCGGCGTCGAGTGGAACATCCCTCACCACCACCGGGCCAGCACGTTTATCCCGGTACAGTATCTTCTTGAAGAGAGTAAGGACGGCAGCAAAACCATCTGGGTGGGCGAGCTTGAAGTGCGTCACCGCATGAGGTGGGCCGTCGGCTATACGCTCAGGCCGGGCAAGTCTTATCTGGAAACTTCCCTGCGAATCCTGAATCGTACGCCCGTGGTCAATACCCTCCTGTGTTTTGCCAACGTGGCGGTTCATACAAACGAGAACTACCAGGTCATCTTTCCTCCCAGTACGCAGTATGCCACCCACCATTCGAAGCGGCAGTTTACGACCTGGCCGATAGCGACCGGGAGATACGGCGGGGGCGACTTCAGCGGGGGAGTGGACGTGAGCTGGTACAAAAACCATATCTCCTCGAACTCGATGTTCGCGTGGAACTACGAGGACGATTTTTTCGCCGGCTATGACCACGGCAAAAAGGCCGGGACGATGAGCGTCGCCGACCACCATATCGTGCCGGGCAAGAAGCTCTGGACCTGGGGCAACGGCCCGAACGGCCGGATGTGGGACGACATCCTTACCGATGAGGACGGCCCCTACATCGAGCTGATGGTTGGCGCCTATTCTGACAATCAGCCGGACTACAGTTGGATGCAGCCCTACGAGGTCAAGTCGTTCAAGGAATACTGGTATCCGTTCCGTGACATCGCCGGCGTAAAGAACGCCAACCTCGACGCCGCCGTGAACCTCGACGTGGTCGAAGGCCGAACCGCCAATGTGGGATTCTACACTACTTCTGCCCATGAGGCGGCTACCGTTGTGCTGAAGGCGGCGGATAAAGTTCTGCTCCGGGAGGTAGTGGCCATCGATCCCGGCACGCCGTACCTGAAGCAGGTTTCAATCCCGGCAGGCATGGACCAGCACAATCTCCGAGCTTCGATCTCGGTAGAAGGCAAGGAGCTTGTCGCTTACTCTCCGATAAAGCTGGAGCCTGAGCCGATGCCCGAATCGGTGAAAGCGCCGCTGTCACCGGAGGAAATCAAGACCAACGAAGAATTATATCTTACCGGCCTGCGGATCGAGCAGTTCCACAACCCGGCCCTCGACCCTGACCCATACTGGCTGGAGGCCCTTCGCCGCGATCCGGGCGATGTGCGGGTGAATACCGCTCTCGGCATCAACTATCTAAAGCGGGCACGGTTCGAGGAAGCTGAGAATCTTTTCCGCAAGGCGCTTGAGCGGCTCACGGCAAAATACACAAGCCCGAAAAACGGCGAGCCGTTTTACTATCTCGGCGTGGCTTTGAAAGCGCAGGGCAGGGACAAAGAGGCCTTCGACAATTTCTATAAGGCCACCTGGAGCGCGGCATGGCGGGCTGCCGGATATTACTCGCTGGCCGAGATAGCCTGCGGGAGGGGTGACATGGTCGCCGCTCTCGACTTCGTGGACCGCTCGCTCGAAGCCAACGCGCTGAACATCAGGGCGCTGAATCTGAAAGCCGCCGTGCTGCGCCACATGGATAAGGTGGACGATGCTCTGAAGGTATTGGCGTCAGCTTCGCAAAAGGCCGATCCACTCGATGTGCGGATAATGGCCGAACGATGGCTGGCGACGAAGAGTCCCATGATTGCAAAGACTATGGCTTCGGTAATGAATGAGCATCCCGCGACGGCTCAGGAGACGGCTGCGGAATACTTCAATGCCGGTCTCTGGCAGGACGGCTCGGAGGTGCTTTCACAAATGATTACGGCGGCTCCGGAGAAATCCAAAGTCTCGCCTATGGTCTATTATTTTCTGGGCTATTTCGCTCGTAAAATGGGACAGGCACAGAAAGCTTCCGGATACTATAGCCTTGCCGTGAAAATGTCGCCGGACTACGTTTTTCCATTCCAGCATGAAGCCATAGCGGTCCTTCAGGAGGCGACCAAAGCAAGACCGAATGATGCGAGAGCGCCTTACTATCTCGGAAACCTGCTGTTCGACTGGCAGCCCGAAGAGGCGGTGACGCTGTGGGAGAAGTCCGTTTCGCTCGGCGCTTCGTTCCCGATAGTGTACCGCAACCTGGCAATCGCCTATTCGCACCAGGAGAAGGGAATCGCACTCGAGGAGGCCATTGCGAGCCTGGAGAAAGCTGTCGCGCTCGACGGCAAATACGCAATCCATTTCTTCGAGCTTGACCAGCTTTACGAGGCGGCGGGGACCGCTCCGGAAAAGCGGCTGGCTATCCTCGAAAAGAATCACAAGACCGTCACCGAGCGGGATGACTCGCTGTCCCGAGAAATCTCGCTTAAAGTGAACATGGGAAAATACGATGATGCTATCGAGCTGATGCGGGGTAGGAAATTCAACATCTGGGAAGGCGGAGCCCGGTTCAATGTGAATGATTGCTGGACAGACGCTTACTTGCTGCGCGGCCATAAGCACTTCGCCGCCGGCCGGTATCGTCAAGCTCTTGCCGACTACCAGTCATCCGTCGAGTTTCCCGAAAATCTGCGAGCGTCGGAATCCAGAGGCGGCCGCCGGGGTGCGGAGGTTGCCTACTGGATAGCAACAACCTATGAAGCGCTCGGCGATCGTGAGAAGGCGGAGAAGTTCTGGACGGAATCGTCGTCGGCTGGACGGACGCGAGGCGGCCGAAGCGCCCAACGATACTACCAGGCGCTTTCGCTCCGTAAGCTCGGCAAGAATGAGGATGTAGAAGAAATTTTCCGGGACCTCGTGAAATCCGGAAACGAGGCTCTGCAGCGAACTTCTTCGCAGATCGACTTTTTCGCCAAGTTCGGCGAGCAGCAGTCCCAGCGGTCCAGACTGGCTGATGCGCACTACATGGCCGGGCTCGGTTACCTCGGGCTAAATGAAAAAGACAATGCCCGGCGGGAATTTAATCAGGCTCTTGAGGCCGGCCCCGACCATCTCGGTGCTAAAACAATGCTTGCTCAATTATAAAGAAGGAGACGAGTCATGGCAGCAAACGAGATTACCAGAGAATCCGAACGTACACAAATAAGGCCCGACCGGCGTGCTTTTGGCAAGGCCGTTTTGGCGGGCATTCTGGCCGGCCCTGCAGCCTTGTCGTCTATATCGCAGGCCGCCAAAGAACGGCGCCCATCGAGCCGCTCCGGAGCGGGAGAGCGAGGCATGAAACTGGCCCTTATGCTCCGCCCTGAAAACCAGGACAGGTGGGTGCTGGCGCGTCAGATCGGCGTTAATCACGCTATTGTTCCATTGAGTAGAGAGTTGGACAAGGTCACTCGGGACAAGTACCTCGATACGCTTACGAAAATTAAAGCGACTTATGAGGCATCCGAGCTTACAATCGCCGGCGTGGAAAGTCACCCGGTCGCTGCAGAAAAGATCAAGCTGGGCCTGCCCGGCCGGGATGAGGAAATCGCCAACTATTGTGCCGTGATCGAGGCCCTGGGTAAAGTCGGGATTCCAATGTGCTGCTACAACTTCATGGCCGGCATCGGGTGGTATCGCACCAAAGTCGATATCCCCGAACGCGGCGGCGCGCTGGCAAGTGAATTCGATAACAAGCTCGCCGAAGAGCAGGGACTCAGCCGGTGGGGCAGGATCAGCGAAGAAAAAATCTGGGACAATCTGACCTACTTCCTCGAACGAATCATCCCTGTCGCGGAGAAGGCGGGCGTGAAAATGGCGCTGCATCCGGATGATCCGCCCCTCTCGCCGCTTCGCGGTATCGGGCGCATCCTGATAAGTGCCGGTGCCTTTCGCAGGGTCCTTCGAATCGTGCCGAGCCCGGTAAACGGCATCGCTTTCTGCCAGGCCAACTTCAAGCTCATGGACGAAGACATTAAATCGCTGGTCAGAGAGTTCGGCGGACAAGGCAAGATTTTCTTCGTTCACCTCCGCGATGTCACGGGGACGCGCGAGCATTTCCGCGAGACGTTCCACGATAACGGCCCGACTGACATGCCTGAAATGCTGAAGCTCTATCACGAAGTCGGTTTCCGCGGGCCCATCCGTCCGGACCACGCACCCACACTGGCCGCCGAGACCAACGAGCGTCCGGGCTATGCCATGCAGGGCAAAATCTTCGCGATCGGCTACATGAAAGGCATTGCGCAGGCTTTGAATATACCGTTAATGTGAGCACGCAATGATTTATACTCGGCAGATGGCTGCCCGCGCCGGTTAAAATGATGAAAAAAGATAAAATGGATTCCAGGTCCTATATGTCACGCCGTCAATTCCTGCAGTATACCGGCGTGAGTCTTGCCGCCGCATCTGTCTTCGCCCGGCCGGAATCGGCAATTGCGGCCTCTGCAACGGTGCCTATAATTGACACCCACACACACTTTTACGATCCGACGAGGCCGCAGGGCGTGCCGTGGCCGCCCAGAACAGATCCATTATACAAGCCGCATCTACCGGGGCACTTCCGCAGCCTCACGGAAAAGCATAGTGTAGTCGGCACCGTTGTGGTCGAGGCCAGTGGTTGGATCCAGGACAACCAATGGATACTCGATCTTGCGAAGGAAAATCCCGTGATTGTCGGTTTCATCGGCAACCTCGAACTCGGCAAGCCCGAATTTGCCGGCCATTTAGAACGCTTCAGCGCAAATCCTATCTTTAGGGGACTGCGGCTGAACGGACGCATCGTGGCGAGAAACCTGGGGCAGAGAGCGTTCGAGGATGATTTGCGCCGCCTGGCCGACCGGCAGCTCACCCTCGATCTGGTTGGGGGTGCCCGGATGCTGCCCGATGTCGAGCGGGTGGCGGAGCTCGCGCCGGGTCTGCGTATCGTCATCGACCATCTTCCGTTCGGGAATTGGGATGGTGATGTAACAGAGGCCGGGCGTGCGCTGACCAGGGTTGCCAGGCTGCCGAATGTGTACGCGAAGATTTCCGATGTCGTGCGTCGCGCAGACGGGCTCATCGTCGAAGAGCCGGAGTTTTATCGTCCTGTGCTGAATATTCTCTGGGAATTATTCGGCCCCGACCGGGCGATGTTCGGAAGTAATTGGCCGGTATGTGAGCGGGTTGCGCCCTATGCGAGAGTAATTAAAATTGTCGCCGAATATTTCAGCACGAAAAAACAATTGGAAGCGGAGAAATTTTTCAATACAAACTCCCAGGCAGCCTACCAATGGAAACCACGTATCCCGTTCGAACCATCGAGTCCGGCCTGTGCCGAAAGAAGCAATTAGACGCGGTCAAAGCCCGTGACTTAAAAACATGGATTTTCCGGTTATGTGCCATTGAAATATATCTAATGGATATTGGAAAGGACAGATATGAATAATCGATTCTACATCAAACGTATGTGTCACTTGCTCGCGCTGGTGGTTGTAGCTTTTGCGAGCCGGATAGAAGCCCGGCCGGCGGTCGTCTCGATTCAGGTAGACGCTGCACAGAGAGGCAAACCGCTCAGGCACGTCTGGCAGTACTACGGCTACGATGAGGCCAACTACACGACTACGCCCGATTGCAGAGAGCTGATGAGAACGGTAGCACAGATTAATCACGAGCCGGTTTATCTTCGGCAGCATTTTCTGCTCAACAGCGGTAACGGCATTGCCGCTCCGAAATGGAGCTCGACAAACGTCTATACCGAAGACGAGAACGGCGAGCCGGTCTATGACTGGCGAATCATGGATGGTATCATGGACGCTGTCACGGCATCGGGTTGCCGGCCGCTGGTCGAAATCGGGCTCATGCCGAAAGACCTTTCCGTAAGACCCGACCCTTACAGGCCGCCCAAGCCGTTCGGGCCGAACGAGGGCATCGGCGTGTTCTTCCCTCCCAAAGATTACGAAAAATGGGCCGAGCTGATTCGCCGGTGGGCCCGCCACACAAAGGCCAGATATAAAAACGCAGAAGAAACCTGGTTGTGGGAGCTCTGGAACGAGCCGGATATATTCTATTTCCAGGGAACCTATGAGGATTATGAGAAACTCTTCGAATATACCGAACAGGCGTTGCACGAAGTCATGCCGTCAGCGGTCTTCGGCGGCCCGCACGTAGCCGGTGTCGGCAAATTCATGCAAAGGTTCCTCACGCACTGCGCCGGAGAGAAAAACTCCTTAACGGGAAAGACCGGCACTCGCCTCGACTATATCGGCTTCCACGCCAAGGGCGGCACGGCTTTCAAAGACGGGCACGTCCGGATGAGTATGCTCGGCCAGCTTCAAAAACACCAGAGAGGATTTGCCATGGTCGCGAGCTTCCCGGAGTTCAGAAATACGCCCATCATCATCGGCGAGGCCGACCCGGACGGGGCGGCGGGTATGCCGGCCTCTCAATCTCCGAGCCGCGGATACAGAAATGTCCCCGCATACGGCGCTTACGTGGCGGCCATGATGAAATACTCGCTGGACCTGGCCGAGGCAGAGAAAGTCAATCTCAAAGGCGTACTGAGCTGGGCCTTCATGTTCGACGGCATGCCCTGGTTTGATGGCTATCGCACACTGGCGACCAACGGAATTCACAAGCCGGTGCTCAACGCATTTAAAATGTTAGGCCGGTTGAAAGGAAACGAGCTGCCCCTGACAAGTGACGGGGCGGTCGGTCTTGATGAGATACTCAAAGATAGCGTTCGTGCCCGGCCGGACATAAACGGAATGGCCGTCGCGGATGGTCAAAATGTGAAGATTTTGCTCTGGAACTATCACGATTTTCTCGTTCCGGCTGAATCCGCCTCGATTCAACTAAAAGTAAAATTGCCGCCGGACTTCGGCTCGAAAGCTCAGGTAACCCATTACCGCATTGACGATACCCACAGCAACGCCTACACAAAATGGCTCGAAGTTGGTAGTCCACAGAATCTCGATGCGAAAATGCTCACCGAGCTAAAAGCAGCCATGGAACTGGAAATGTTAGAACCAGCCAAACTCATCGACATCACGAATAACGAAGCAACGTTTGAATTCGACCTGCCCCGTTTCGGCCTGTCACTTATCATCCTGAATAAATAGCCTTGCCTCCTGACCGGAATCAGGGGACTTTTTCAATAGCCCCGCTGTCCTTAGTTTTCCCTAAGAGCGAAATAAGTAAGGCGTCCCCTGAATGCCATATCAGTAATCACGCACGATCAACGCGTCCCTGCCGGCGATGTACTCATCCGAGTTCTTGATCTTAAGATTGTAGACCTTGCCGGTATATGGTGCGGCTCTCACTGTAACACTCTTGATTCTGACAGTGCCCTGGAGAGTCCGTAAACTAAGGCCGCTTTTCAGGTCCTGTGCCGCAATCCATTCACCAGTAGCGAGCATGAAGCAGTGGGCGCCGACCACGCCGATGTGATTTCCGCTTTCCAGGACAATGTCACGGCATTCGAATGTGCCGGTATGCTCCTGGACCTCCTCTACCCGATCCGGCCGCGGCCCCGGAGTTGTACAGAGAGACCTGCGGACCGCTTGTCCTGCAACAACCCTGGAGATTGGCACGAGCATCCCGTCTACCCACACAGGCGTTTCGGCAAGAAAGCAGGTTTTGCCTTTCGGATGAGGTGGATCTGGAGGGTATGGGGGTGCGTATTCATCGTAAGGAATGTGAACACCATCTACTTCAATCCGTAAAACTTGCTCACCAAAGAAATCGTAAGTAGGACCGATGAATAATTCGTTTACGTCTGTATAGACCTCGTCGAAGTGTGACAATCCCCCAAAACCCCGCGCAATTAACAATCCTTTAAAGTAACATCTCATGAAATCTGATTCAAAATCTGGGACTCCAACGTCCGTGTAATTGAATCTCTCTGCTACTTCAATAATGCTCCGAATCCGTTTAAGTACATCTTCATTATAAAAACCGATCTCAATAGCCAAGCGACTTGCGAATTCAGCGTTTGCTCGTTCGTCTAAATACAAAACAGAAGGACCAACAGGCACGTCAACCGACAGGGATTCAGAATATTCTTGAGCGGGCCGCAGACGAACATACCGACTACTTCTAAATTGATTTACCGACCAGAACTCTGACACAATACCAATACGTTTCATTATTACAAGGGTTTTGGCATCTTCGGCCAAATACACATCAATGTTAAATGTTCTTCCTGTGTTAACGCTATCGCAGATCCAAACATCATGGTCGGTATTGTTCTTAATCTTGTAGGACAATTCAAGCTTAGAGTCATTCACATCCAGCTTAGTGAGTTCGATCGTTACGATTTTTTCTTGCTCATTATTCGGGTCATCCGCATTCTCTGCTTGTGCGCACCTCGGGGAAAAAACACAGAGGGTCAAAGCCAGAATTAAACATATAGTTCTGCTCATCTCTAATCCCTTTCATTTTCGCTGGCAAAATAAGCAAACACATTCGATAAGATGCACAACGTATAACATTCTCACCCCTCGCAGTCAGTTTGACTCTGAAAATCATATCTCTGATGCGGATCATTGCCAGGGTATTAAACTCCCTATGATCGTCCCGTAGAATATATTATAACACCCCTTGGCGTCATAAGCAAGGACGAAATTACTTGATTTTCCACTGAAATCTGTCACTTTCCTGGCTACGTACCAAATCTTTATTAGCCTCTTCTTGTGTACACCTCACTAATAAAACAAAGAGGGCCAAGGCAAGAATTAAACTTATATATCCGGCCATTCCCAACTGGCCCAGTATTCGTCCCGAGGAATATCCCGGTGGTACCTGCTGATTGACAGTTGGGGGTCGCAAGCTTCGGAGGAAATTGTTTTTTTAATGGCATTGGCGCGGCATCTTTAAAAGGGTAAAATCAACCGATTGGTGAATGCCGATTGACGATTGACCCTTCGACTCCGCTCAGGGTGAAGAAAGTCTTCATGCCGAGCGGAGACGAGGCACTAAATCGAAAATTGAAAACCTGTGCCCGCGGAAGCGGGTATCGAAAATGTTAAAGGAGACTTCTCATGCAAAAGAAAAAGCTTGTCCCGAGCAAAGTCGAGGGATCGAACCTTTCACGGCGTGCGTTTTTGAAACGTACGGCAGCTTTGGCGGCGGTACCGTGCATCGTTCCGGCGACGGTATTCGGCCGTAACGGGGCTGTGCCGCCCAGCGAGCGAATCGTGCTCGGCGGTATCGGTATCGGCAACCGCGGCTCGCACGACCTGCGCTGGATGCTGCCGGAAGCGGATGTGCAGTTTGTCGCTACGTGCGATGCCCAGAAGGCGCGTGCCGAGTCCGTCAAGAAGATTGTGGACACCCGCTACGGCAACAAGGACTGCGTGATATACCACGACATCCGCGAGTTTCTCGCCGAGCGCACGGACATTGACGCATTGCTGGTCACCACAGGCGACCGTCTGCACGCGCTGGCCTCCATTTTGGCGATGCGGGCGGGCAAGGACGTATATTCCGAAAAGCCTTCGTGCATGACTATCGCGGAAGGCCAGGGGGTGGTGAATACAGCGAAACGCTATCGCCGCATTTATCAAACCGGCACACAACGGCTCAGCGAAGGGAACTTCACATTCTGCAACGAAATGCTCCGTCTCGGCCGGCTCGGAAAGGTCCACACGGTACGCGCACACATCGCCCCGTGGGATGCGGCGGAAATGAGACATGACTGGCTGCCCGCCGAACCTTTGCCGCCTAAGAGCGAAGTGGACTGGGACGCATGGCTCGGGCCGTGTCCCTGGCGGCCGTATAACTCTGCCTACACCCGCGGCGGATGGCGCGGCTTCTACGACTTCCATACGAGCTGCATCGGCGAATGGGGCGCGCACACGTTCGCACAGTGCCAGGTGGGAATGGGAGCCGGAGATACATCGGCCATCGAGTACGGCTATGTTAAAAACGAGTCCGGCGACAAAATGGTCACCAAATTCGCCAACGGCATAAAGATGGTCCTGGAACGCGATATGGACAATAAATACTTCCACGGCTCCTGCGGCGTCCGCTATGAAGGAACCGAGGGCTGGGTCGCGGCGGGCGACGGCTATTCCAAGCCGGATGTTTCCAATCCTGCCATGCTGGATGACTTCAGGAAGCTCGTCTATGACTACCAGGCCCGCACGGAACGCCCGATGAGCCACGTGCGTGACTTTCTCGATTGCGTAAAGTCACGCCGGCAGACGGTGGCCAATCCGGTAATGATGCACCGTACGATGACCACAGTGCATGCGGCCAATATCTGCATGTGGCTAAAGCGCGATCTAAAATTCGACCCGGCCAAAGAAGAATTCATCAACGACCCGCAAGCTAACCGGTTCCGTTCGCGTGCGATGCGTGAACCGTGGATTATATGAGGAAAGCCTATACCGTAGGGTGTGCACCGCACACCGCGACGTGATTGGTGGGCAGTGCCCACCCTACAAAGAAAGGAAACCGAGCAATGTTAAAGTCAAGAATACACATTATTTTGATTATCGCATTACTGCTTTCCGGCGCGGTCCGGCTATCCGCACAGACGGTCCCGCCGAAAGCCGACGAGGGCAAACTGATTGCCGTACTAAAGTCGAGCGATGCAACACATAAAGAAAAAGTCGATGCCTGCCGTGGACTGGCACTGATAGCCACCGAGAAAGCCATAGCGCCGTTAGCTGCTCTGCTAAGCGATGAGAAGCTCTCGCACATGGCCCGCTACGCGCTGGAGACAATCAAGGATCCGGCCGTGGACGAGGTCTTCCGGGATGCGCTCGGCAAGCTAAAGGGGAATCCGCTTGTCGGTGTCATCGGCAGCGTAGGCGTCCGACGGGATGCTAAAGCAGTCGATATGTTGGCGAAGATGCTTCGAGATTCTGATGCGGTGGTGGTCCGGGCGGCAGCGCGGGCGTTGGGCAATATCGGCAATTCCGTAGCCGTCAAAGCGCTTCAGCTTGAGTTAGGCAATGCCTCGGCTCAGAAAAAGCTGCACGTATGTGAAGGCTTATTCCGTTGTGCCGAGACGGCCGTCGCCGAAGGCCGCAAACAGCAGGCCATCGAGATTTACGATCAGTTACGCAAACTGGACGATCCTCACCAGGTTCGCGGCGGTGCCGTGCGCGGAGCGATTCTGGCCCGCGGCAGTGAGGGTGCAGCGCTGATTCGTGAGTATCTGCGCAGCGATAGCTACATTATGTTCTCCGCTGCCTGCCAGACCGCTCTGGAAATACCGGGTGCCGAAGTCACCCAGGTGCTGGTCGCGGGGCTGAACGGATTGTCCGCAGACAATAAAATTCTGGTTATCTGGACGCTCGGCAAGCGCGGCGATGCGGCGGCGATACCGGCACTGTCGGCCGCGGCTAATGCCGGCGATAAATCCGTTCGCATCGCAGCCATCAAGGCCATGCCTCAGATCGGCGATGCGGCTGCCGTGCCTGCGCTAACTGACTTGCTGGGCGCTACCGATGGTGAGATTTCGCAAGCCGCCCGGGAGGCCTTAGCGGCCATGCCGGGTGACGAGGCCGATGCCGCCGTGATGGCGATGCTTAGTAGCAGCGAGACCGCCCCGAGGCTGATGGCACTCGAATTGATCGGGCGCCGGCGTATGACGACAAGCGTACCTGCACTTCTGAAAGCCGCCGCCGGCCCAGACGCGGAAGTCCGGCCGGCCGCGCTTAAAAAAGTGGGCGAGCTGGGCAGGCCCACCGAATTTCCGGCGATGCTCGATTTGCTCATGCAATTCGAAGCCCGGCAGGACCTCGATGCGGCCGAGCAGGCCCTGAGTTCGGTTTGTGCCAAAGCAGACAATCCGATGTCATATACCCTGAAACTCACAAGCCTGTTGGGTAATGCTTCGCCCGCTCAAAAGGGCGCCCTGCTGCGGGTGCTTAGTGTCATTGGAGGAACGAACGCCTTGAACGCCGTGCGCGAGGCGGCAAACGATTCCAATGCTCAAGTCAGTGACGCTGCCATCCGCGTGCTATGTTCATGGAAAACGGCGGATGCCGCTCCCGACTTGCTCGCATTGGCCAAAAATTCGCCTAACCAGTCTCGCAAAACTGCGGCTTTGCGCGGCTATATTAACCTGGCTCGTGATGAAAAGATCCCGACCGAGGGGAAACTTGCGATGTGCAAGCAAGCTGCCTCGCTAATTCAGCGAAATGAAGAAAAGAAGCTTCTGCTCGGCGCGTTGTCCACAGTGCCGGCGGTCGAGGCTCTTTCGATGGCCATGGCGCACTTAGACAATGCGGCGACTAAGGACGAAGCGGCTTTCGCTGCCGTGGCAATCGGCGAGGAAATCGCAAATCAAAAACCGCGTGAGGTTATCGAAGCCATGCAGAAAGTCCTCAAAGCTACGGAGAACAGAAACGTGAGGAAACGTGGAAGGACGGTATTGAACAAGGCCAAGCAAGCGGCAGGACAATAAACTCAAACTGATCGATTAGCGCTGTCATCCCTGCGAAAGCAGGGATCCAGGAACGTAACGGTTTTAGTGGATTCCCGCTTTCGCGGGAATGACAGATTGTGCTATTTCATTATCATTGAACGATTTGTTGTTGCATTCGACTCAAAATTGTTCAGTTCGAGTAACAAAATTATCGAAAGCCTGGGTTCGTGCTACGCTAAGGAATATGTTTAATATTCTTTAGATTTTGCTCTCCCAGGCTTTATTTGCAGTCCATATAACGACGTTTATAAAGAGCGTTTTGCCGATCTCGGTCATCTTCTGAGGCGATTCGGTAAAGCCCCAGAGCAGGTATCGATTGTATTCTGTGGCCAAAGGATAGTAAGGGAAATTAACTATCTTATTCTATTGCTTCGTACAAACTTCTCTTAAATTCATTTTCATCTTCATTATTATAAAAAGGCACACCAACAAGTTTATATTTTTGTTTCTTTTGCGGAGTTTTAAATTCCAAAACTTTCTCTTTAAACTTGTCAGTTATCTCTTTCAGAAAGTTATGTTTCCATTTATCATAATCTTTTAGGTGTTTCCCTTTTGGCTCAATAAACATTTGATAAGTAAGTATATTGCCGGTTTTCTCCCGCAGGAAAAGGACAAAATCAGGCTCAAACGCTTGCCCATCAGAGAAACTATAAATTTTGAAATGTCGTTCATTGCGAATAAGATATATCCCATCATATTTCTTTTTCAGCTCGCCCATCTGGCGATCCAGCATTCTGACAAATGCTTTTTCTTCGCTGGTGCCGTAATTTGCGTTGAAAACATACCAGCCCTTATCGGAAACAAATTGCTCATCGCCGTCTTCTCTTTCACTATTTCGAAGAAGTTTTATTTCTTTATCGTGGAAGATATGAGAAATATCCCCCGGTTGAAATCTTTCTATGCCTTGATATTCAATAATGTTTTTGCGTACTTCGGTTTCAATCTGATTCAGCAGGCCCAACATCGCATCGAGTTTTGCTCGATTCGATATTACGGATGAATCTCCCTGAAAGGTAATCTCCAGCCCGCCAAGATAAACATCGGCTTCTGTAAATTCCCGAACTGATGAAACGTGCGGGAAATATCTATGTATGGATTCAAAGGCGAAAAACGGATGTCTGGCAATAGCGTTATATACGATATGGTTTCCGATCTCCTTAACTTTCACGTCCTTTCGCTTGGATTCAGCTACCTTACCGACCTTGCCGTTTTCGGCCAGTATCGCATCGGATGAGCCACGACCGCTGGCTATAGTATACTCATAGTTGCGGCGGGCAACTCCCATGTCGGCAAAAGATTTGACGTATTGGTAATCATGAGGGACCTTTTCGTTGAGATAAATAAGGCCATGTTTATAGAAATCCGTTGCCTTGAAGGAATCTTTTAGTTTTAATTCTCTGGTGATTTCCCGTTCGTCCATCATGCCTTCTTCAATCAAGGCTGTGCGAAGCTCGGAAATATAGCGGGAATCATTGATACTGTGATAGTGCAGTTCCTCCAGAACGCGCAATTCATCGGTAAGGTCATTGTCATATTTTCGTTTGAACCGGTCATTATGTCCATCGGCCACAAAGGGGAAATACCGCGCTCCACGCCCGATAAGCTGTGCTTCCGAAATGGTGGTTTTTCCGGGTTTGCCCGCTTTTGAATCACGGGTCGTGTAGCAGCGGACAATATCAAACAAATTCAGCACATCCCATCCCTCATTCAATTTCTGAACCGCAAAAATCGCTCTTATCCCGTTATCCCTGTCCTCAAGTGAATTGAGCAGAATCTGCTGATTTTCTTTTTCCTTCTCCTCATTGACAGAGATACAACGGCTTGGGTCGAACTCCACCTTTAATCGGGCCGCTAATTGAGCGTTAGTAATATTGTTTTCACGGAAAAACCTGAAAGCACGGTTTACCAAATCAATATCCGACTTTTTTCTTATCTTTTCAATATCCGATGCTCTAATATTATCGATCAGCGTATGAAAATTAGTCTTATTCTCCCGTGATTGAGCAATCGTCCTTTGGGCCTTGAATAAAATAACCGGCTTGAGGTTGATTCTATGTTTAGCCGCCACTTCCTGTTTATACTGGCTCAGAATAAGGGCCTGAATTAACCGATCTCTTTCTGCAAAATCGACCTGAACTATATAGACATCCTTAGAATATCCGTCATTGCGGAACTGCTGCAGATCGTAACGATAAATCACCTTGTTTCGATACTTTTCAACAATGTTCTTATGAGCGTAATCCAGAGTGGCGGTAAATTCCAACAGTAGATTATCTTCATTTTGCTCGAAGATACGCTGAACCGTCCCTTCCCAGTTTAATTCTTCAAAATCTTTATCCGATTTAGTGCTCACATTGATATGATGGGCCTCGTCCGATAGCAGAACGATCTTTTTATCCTTGAATTCCTCGTAGGTTATAGCGTTCTCTTTCTCTGTGGTCAGATCCGAATGCAGCTTTTGAATGGTTGTGAAACAGATATTAATGTCGTTCTCGTTAACGCCCTCAAAATTAGCAACCGGAGTAACCTGAACCCGCAGAGCGCCGAATTGTATGTTTTCGCTAAACAGAAACTTAGCCGATAGTGGATTGAGGAAATTAACCTTTGTCTTTTCGATGATATTTGTGGAATTGACAAAAAAGAGGAAATTGCGATAACCTTTTTTATAAAGATAAAGTATCAACCCCGCCATAATCAGTGTCTTGCCGCTGCCGGTGGCCATGTTGAAAAGAAAATGCAAGGGCCATTCTTTCCCCGGAAAATCATTGTCTAGACAGAGAAAGAAGCGTGCAAACGCTTCATCCTGATAGGGGCGCATTTCAAACTTCGGGCTAAGGTTGTCTTTGAGATAATCCGGGATTTCTGTTGATTCGATTGTTCGTCTGCCGAACTCTTCTAATATATTCTCATATAAAAACTTTTCAGCCATCATACGCCTCTCCGTAAAATGACCAGTTCAGTTTTTTATCTTCCTCGCAGACGGCAAAATCTGCATCGTCTATTTCCGAAAGGTTGACATAGAGCTGGTTTTTATTCAGCAGTTCCACCAGCAGTTTCTTTTGTTTGTCCAGTCCGTTTTCGCTCTTGCCGATCTCGATAAAATCATTCACCGCATTTTTCGGCATTTCAGGATTGACATACCAATTCAAAAATGAGTTGTCGGCAATATCTTTCCATATCTTCTCAAGCTCTTTTGATGTTTTAGCCTTTTGTATCTTATCCATAAACGCTTCATTGTGTTTCATCAACTCACAATAGACGAAATCTCCCCCGCCTTGCCAGTTGACGAATTTGGATATGCCGGATTTGTCATAATCCTCGAATTCCTCAACCAGCTTATCGTCGGATCGTTTACCTATTACATTTTGAAGCCGGGCAATACTGTCATTTTGGCCATATTCGATTTGTTCAATTCCAATATATTGTTGGCCCATTTTGTGAGCAACAGCAGCAGTCGTACCACTTCCAAGGTGAAAATCTAACACAATGTCATACTGTGAATCTGTTGCTATCTCTATAATCCTTTTAATTAGAGCTTCTGGCTTTTTGCCATTTTTAAGTTTCACGCCTCCTTCCTTTGCTATTCCATCCCAACTAATATCCACCCAAAGGTCTGTAAGTAACTCAGTGGATGTTAATACACCATCAACTTCTCTTATTTTATTTGAGTAAAAAGAAATAGCCCCTCCATTTACAACATAGCCACAATCATCTTTCCCGGACTTTTGATAAACAAATACTTTATTAGGTAACGCACGTGAAATACTTAGCAACTCTTTTAATTTGTCTGTAGGTTTGTGGGGATCTCGTATGCTTATCACCTTATCAGCATTCTGCAAAGCATACTCAGCCATTATTTCGTTTCTTATAATTTTCCAATAGGGGCCCCATTTCTTCTTTGCATTTTTTGTAGAAGCTTGAGCAGTTTTTCCTAACTCTATTCCATTCTCTTTGTATACAACGTCTGTAAGTGGGACTAATTCCCACTTTTCAGGCACTTCATGTTTATTAACAATAACTTTGTTATAATTAGAATCATATCTCACAGCAGTATAAGATTTTTTGAATTGGAATTCTTTTTTGTTCTTGGTGTAGAAAAGAATGTACTCTGTAACATCTATGGGGCCCGGATTGACCGTTTTAAAACCAGCAGGTGATGATGTTTTCACTGAAATCATCTGCACAAAGTTATCTATTCCAAATATCTCATTCATGATAACTATCAGGTAAGCCACTTCGTGATAATCAATTTGGACGAAAATGACACCTTCTTTTTTTAACAGCTTGTGGGCCACCTCAAGTCGATTCTTCATAAAAGTAAGCCAACTTGAGTGATTGAAACTGTCATTGTAACCAAAATTATCACCGCCAATATTATAGGGCGGATCAATATAAATCAGCTTTACCTTGCCCCGGAACTTGTTTTTTAGTGTATGCAAAGCCAGCAGATTGTTGCCCTTGATAATCAGGTTTTCCCGAATTGTTCCGTTTTCATCCAGCTTGATTTCCGTTACTTTCTGTTCACCGTCAACCGTATATCGTTTCCAGTTGGTCAACACCTTCGGGTCAAACAGCCGATCAATCTCATCCTGCGCCAGAATTTCATTGAAAAATATCTCTTTGCGCTTTTCCTCTTCTTTGGTCTGCCCACCCTCCAGCACGCAATCCTTATAAGGCCAAACCAGCGACACCTCGCCTCTTTCCTGCAGAGTCTTTTCCCCAATCGTCAAGCGAATATTTTGACGAAATCTGGTATATGAATTGGCAAGGAAATTTTTGTCGGATACGTACTCGATAAAGGTATTGATGTTAAAAATCCAGTGCCCTTCAATCTCATCGAAGAATTTTTTCTTTATCTCCGGCTTGCCGAGAAGCAGTTTCACCAGATCTCGGTCAATCTTCCAGGCCCGGTCGATTACTGCTGCTTTGACCAGTTCCCCTTCGTCATCTACAAAGCGGGAATCGGTTTTGAGTAGATCAACCAGTTTTTCATTAAAGCTCTTTGCCATCTTTTCCTCTTGTGTTTTTCCTTATTTTTCGCCTTTTTTGCGGCAATTAAAATCCGCGGTTCTATTATCACACCACCATCAACGTATTACTGGCTTGCCCTTCGCCGGATTTGTTTACCGCTATAATGCGATATTCGAGTTCTTCTTTTTCCGACTGGTCGAATAAAGCACGCCAATACTCTCATAAAGTAAACAGCCTCAGCGGAAAAATCAACTGATTTCGTGGATAATCAGGTTCGGCTCTAACTGTTTGCTATGGCGTATAATATGGGTAATTTACTGAGACGATTGGCGTTGCCCAACCAAATCAAAGATTGGTCACTGCGGACCATGCGGGAAAAGTTATTCAAAATTGGAGCCAAGGTTGTAAGCCACGTGCGCTATGTTACGTTCCAGCAGCTTTGATTTCGCTGATTTTGAATCTAAAGATTTGTGAAACAGTCCGGCGGGCGTTTTATAAAGATTCCGGTTCGTGAATTATTTTGACGTTTTTCATCACTTCTTCTTTTGGTCTGCCGTCGGTGGAAATGGTTGGAGTCAGTATGAAAATGGTCTCGACCGCCCGCCGCTCGGTATCTTCGCTGGAGAACAGAAAGCCGATAAGCGGTAAATCTTTCAGAATCGGGACGCCTCTGACTACGGCAAATTCCTCGTTCTTTCTCATTCCGCCAATTACGAGGCTTTCGCCCTGCCGGATGCGGTTTTCTTTATTCTTGATTTCCTTTTTGGTTATGATTGGCACCTGCTTGACGCCTTCGGGGGTGTTTTTTGAGCCGAGCATTACGTCAGTTTCAAGACCGATGTAGCCGTTACCGTAGACGTGGGCCGTAATTTTGAGCGAGTCAATGACATTTTCGTATTCAGTCTTTGTCTCCAAGTAGTCCGAATTCGTGGAGCGCATCGTTATTCTGTCCAGCGGAACCTTTTGCTGTGATGAGATCGTCGCTGTTCCGCCGTTGACCACTTCAAGCGTTGGATTCATCAGAATTTTCAGGTAGCCCCTCGACTCGAGCAGATCGATTAACAGTGTGAAGGCATGGCCTGCTTCGGCAGTGTTCAAATATCCTATATTGAGACCCATTCTGGACCGTGCGACTTCTCTAAGCGAGGCCCCGGGGAACGCGGGGAGATATTCGTCGTCCTGTACTAATTGCCGAACATCAGCTCCGAAAGCTGTCCCGGCAGGATTCATCACAACCCTCTCGCCGAATAAGTTGTCAATTGCCAAAGTAGTTTCCCGGTCAAAAGTCATATCCGCGTAAACCTCTGAGACCAGACAGTCTATCCTGACCTGAATCGGAGCCACATCCACATACTCCAGGGTTTGAAGTACTGCCTCGGCGTCCTCTATGAGCGGGCATCTGACGATCAACTGATTTGTCAAAGGATTACTGCTGACGGTATAGTCTGATACTTGAGTCGATTTGCCTTTTTGGTCAAAAAGTTTCGTTGCAAACTGCTCATGGATTATTTTTTTTAGGTTATCAGATGTGTGATACTTGCAGGAGTAGAATAACTTGAACTCATCTACGCCGCCGACCGTTTGCTTGACGATTTTAGGTGGAACTTTGTAGATTTCCGGCACAGCGACATTCGGATCGGGGGTTATATCGATCTTTAGGTCGCTCAGAGTCCTCTCAGCCTCATGTTCGGTATCTGTTTGGGCAAAGATACTGCCCCGCCCTCCAATCAAGAGCACAATGATTACAGCCGCCGCCACGATTGGCCATTCACTGTAGCCAACTTTTTGCCTGCTATTGCTCATAATCCCGTAACTATCGTTATTTTCCCGCCTCCAACAGATATCGCATTACGTCTGACCCTTTGTGACATATGAATAGAATCGGTAAATAAACCCTTATATATTCATATTTTTATATTGTCAAGCCCATGGAGAACTTTGATTCGATTTTTCTGATTTGACGTTCCTTCGTAATGGAATACTGCTCCCGCTTCAAACCATTTGTTTATTACCCTCTTTTGCCTTTAGACGCTCGAATAGGTGCTTTTTCGTGGTGAAAAGCCAAATATAGAACAAAAGATGCCTTCAGGGCTCTTCTGCTTTACCTATTGAATATTGGATTGCAGCAAGAGTGGTATGTCAAGATAAAAGTCCAATATTAAAAACTATTTTATGTGTGTACGGAGGGCATGGTACGGAAAACAGGTTTTGTTTTTGATGTCCCGGCATCAAAGCTGAGCGGCAAAAGTTCATGGTTATTTTACCGTTGATTAGTATCTCATCATTATATTTGCACCAAAGACGTTGGCGTTCGAAGTATGCTGATATTCAATATTCGCAGAGTAGTTCTTGGCAATTTGTATTTGGGCGCCGATGTAACCGCCGTAGGTGGGGCCTTCGTTGATCTCCCATGAGTATTCGCCGGTATAAAAGTCTTCGGTGATTCTATTGAATTCGTAATCAAAATCACCGCTGATAAAGTGGACGAACGGGCCGCCATAAAGCGATACCCGGCTGGTCCACATATATGTTGCGCCCATTGCAATTTGCATCTCTGTCGTACTAATCTCAATGAAGTTGGGCTGAGGGATGCCCCATGACGATGAATCGAGTTCTCCGTCCAGTTCAGCCCAATTGACCTGGAATATTCCACCGATCTTCCAATCGAACCCTTCATAGAAGGTCGCTTTGACTCCACCACCAATTGCAAAGTCAATATTACTATCGAATTCTTCACGGTCTTCCCATAGCGAGTCGCCAAACGTTGCATTTGCCGCTCCCATACGCAAAAATGCCTCGCAATTCTCAAAAACGCCATATCCAAGGGCGGCATAGAGCGTATTGACTTTAAAATCTTTGATTGTTTCAGATTCTACGGTTCCTGAGCCCAGAAGCTCACCATTTTGATATACAATCGCATTTCCTTCAATTAGATCGAGATCTATCTTACTGAAGGAATATTCAATTCCTCCCCTGAACATGCCTTTTTCCATCCCGGCAACCGGAGGCCCCATCAGGTCCATAGCAAACACATTTGAACCGCCCAATCCGATTATCATAAGCGCAAAACCCAACAGCCAAATCTTTCTCGTATTTTCAGTCTTTACCGGAATTTTTCCACTTTTCATCATCAATCTCCACTCTTCTTATTCTTTCGGCGCAACAGCCCGCTCCGGTTATCAATTGTGAATATCCTTCCTCTTTTAGTGCCTCCGTTCCTTCCATTTGTATTCTAACAATTCTGCAGACCCGAATCAAGGAAAAAAGGCCAAATCGTGTAAATCCCGGCTAAATTTATCTAATAATGCAACTATCTGATCCCGGCAATTTAAGGTCCGATCATGCTTGAAAAACCGAGCAATGGCAATTCGATTTGCTATTTGCTATTGACTCCGTCCAGGAAAGGCCGGATCTTCGATATTGGAGCGGAGCGCAAATCCGGCCGCGAAGCGCGACGGATTGACTATTTCTCTGAGTTCTCGGTGTTCTCTGTGGCCATTTCAATTGACTATTTTTGCGGATTTTTCGACCAAAAGCGATGGTAGTTGAAAACAAAAATAAAAAATTTGAAAATTTTTATTATCCCAGCTCATAAAAGCACTTACGTCGAAGAAGCCGTCTACAATTTTGTAGTTTTTCGCATCAAACGTGCAGGTTGCTCCAATTATAGAGGCGCTGCTTTTCGCCTCAGGCCGAAAGGCAAGGAAAAAGGAAAAAGGCAAAACTCAAATGGTTAAAACTACCCTTCGACTTCCCCTTCGGCTGCGCTCAGGGCTAAAGGCTAATTCAGGGTGAAGAGGGGCTTTACGAACTCTTCATGCCGAGCGGAGACGAGGCATAGAATTTAGGATTTAGAGCTTAGAATTTCGCACAATAGGGGGGGGCGGACTCATCAGGGTTGTTCTGTCATTTACAATTCCGAACCGGCTGGAGATGTTTTTAGCCGGGCCGGTGCTTTTGTATCGCCGGCTGCGCTACGGCTACGCCTTCAGGCGAATCCCCCTGACGCAGGGCAAATACGCCATCGTCGATCCGGACGACTATTACTGGCTAAGCGAATACAAATGGTCCGCTTACGGCGGAGCTTGCAATAAATTTTACGCTCTCCGCAAAGGTCCGAGACGAAACGGTAAAAGGAGAAAATTGATCCGTATGCACCGCGAAGTGGCAAATACTCCCGATGGCCTGGAGTGCGACCATATCAACGGCGACGGTCTGGATAACAGAAAGGCAAACTTAAGATCGGTAACTCACATGCAGAACTGTTGGAACTTAAGAAAGTCTTCGAGGGTAGGTTACTCTAAATACAAGGGTATTACGTTTCACAAGAGAGAGCAAAAGTGGGGCGCAAAGATATGTGTTGACGGCCAACATATATCGCTCGGCAGATTCAAAGAAGAGATAGAAGCTGCAAAAGCGTATGATAAGGCCGCAAAGAAATACTTCGGCCAATACGCAAACCTGAATTTCCCGGAATAAAATTTATACTGTTCTTAGTTTTCCTGCAGGAGCTTGAAAGGCTGTTTAGTAATCCTTAAAGCTTCTCATCCATTCGGGCCAATCATCAGGCTGGACGTTGCCGGCTTTTGTCCAGGTACCATGAACGTCGAAGTTGCGATGCCAGTTTAACGTCCATAGCTCCTTGAGCCCTACCTTCCTGATAGACCAGTCCAGGAAGGCGCTGTTGACTGCCCCACTGTGCCGGTTAAGGCAGACACGTCGCATTTCGTTGCTGCCGGCGAGATTTTCCGTGGCACCATCGTATAGCGGAGGTTGGTTTTCGGGGAACGGCCATACATCGTACCAATAACAATCAATGAAAAGCGGTATTCGATCCGCAGGCTTGTTATTGACATCTCTGTAGTAGTTGCTCGCATTGTCGCCCGTGGTTCGATTGCACAGCCACTCATTAAAGCCATAGCTGCCGAAGGAGCCGTCATCAAAGACGCCCCACGCCGCAAACGGATTCAGACCGTTTTCGGACAAAGGTTTTGTAGCCATCGGGCAAAGACGCATATCCAGGTCGCGGTACTCCGTTCTCATCACGACCGGCCATCTGCCCTCGCTCGTTTGGCTCTCTCCACCGAGACCTTCGTGAAAATAGCCGTCCCTGTCAGAGGTGAACATCGACCAGATAAGTGTCCACTGGTGCAGACTCGCCTGGCATGTTATGGTCCGTGCTTGTTTCTTCACCTGTTGCAGTGCCGGCATTAATATGGCCATCAGCATTGCAATAATGGCAATCACCACGAGAAGCTCTATCAGTGTAAAACCTTTTTGCTTGTGCATAACCATTCTCCTTCTCATTCAAAGAGTAATAATGAGTTTAGTTGGTATGCTTATCTGCCACGATTATAACACATTTGGTCACGATAGTGCAAGCAAAAAGGTATTCCTGCTACCGGAGCAGCTTTTGGATTACATCCATCATAGTTAATTCCGCAGTAATTCCGGTGCCGCCATACTTAATTTCAGCCGATATCTGTGTCCCTATTTAAATTCCTTAGGTTGATCTCTTTTCCGCCATGTCTATCCTCCAGATGTATTTTTGCGTTCTATAGATGATTATGCACAGGACAATCATTGATGCGACAAAGAGATAGACCAGGATTTTTTCAATCCAACCGACGCCGAATAAGATGATACAGAAATTCAATATGATGAAGTATATACGTACTTCCGTTGGCCCGCTCCCCAAATAGGTTATCTTAAACTCGCCGGTCGCCCCAAAGGCCAGATATGAACTCACTATGAAACAGCCGGAGACGGGTACGAACAGATAGATCATCTGCCTGTTCGAGCCATCGAAAAGGAATGAGTAACCTATCAAAACCGAACTCATGAACACAAAGTCCAGAAAATGGTCCATGTAATAGCCCCACCTCGGGATGCCGGTATCTCTGTGTCTGCCCAAAGCGCCATCGAAAGAATCCGTGAACCACTGCAGAAACAGCATCAGTGACGATCCCCACAGCCAGTGGTAGCTGCTCCTGGCAAGCCATCCGAAAACAATCAAGCCGACAGACCAGAAAAAGGTCGTCAACGTCAGATGATAACCTTCGATCCAGTTGGGAAAGCGTTGTACGTTGCCGTCGATGAACCTTCGCTCATGCCGGGCCAGCAATGAGTTCATCGGAAGCTTCTTGTCTCCGCCAAAAGCACGATTTTTCATTTTCTTACCCACGCATGTTCTTATTTATCTTAAACGCAAAAAGATAAGCCTGACCCCTCTTCCCTTCATTTCGTTTTCATAAAATAGGGTCCGTCCCTACTTAATTCCCGTCCCTACTTAATTCCATTCCGTGTATGTTGGTCCTACACACAAGCATAGCCTATTTAGGAATAACAATAGTCACAGAGTCCACGTGGGGGTCAACAGGTATCGTTTCACTTGCCAATGTCAATCCCTTTATGTCCACAATCGAAACTCTTTTTCCTCGCCATTTCCCTGGCACAGTCACAATGCCGGAGGTGTCTGGCAGGAAAATTTGGCCATCACCTACTACTTCTACGCTAACTTCATTTGCTGGGGAACCATCTGATGTTTGCAGGACAAGCCGAATGGGCACATTTAGAGGCACACGACTTCTATATAGTGAAGGCATGAAAATAAGGGTCAGCGTGGCCACAACAAAGATGATGGGCAAGGCTTGCTTCAGTGCAACGACAATCAATTTTGTGTTTCCTTTCAATGCTCGTCCGTGAAGCAACACTCCCAACGCAATAACAACAATTCCCACATGGGTAGTGGTCAGCTTAAACCCCCAGGCATCAAGCACTGTCTTGCTCCTCTCACCAGCAGACAATATCAGGATGGCGATTCCTGCAATCTCCAACATGAATGCAGCCAAAACCACGACCAACCGGTTCACCAACAGGATGCGAATTAGCCCATTCTCTGATGGCATGTCTTCAGCGGCCCGCTTGGGGTTCTCGCCACCCTTTCTTCTTGGGTCCTCGGGGGGGTAATCATCCGAATTTCTCGCTTGCCACATCATTGTGCCTCATCAGATATAGTGATAATAGGGGGGACAGACCCTATTATTGGTACCATTTCGTTTTCATAAAATAGGGTGCGTCCCTAATTAATTCTATAGTAAATAGTAGATAATCAATGATAATGGTCAATGGTCAATAGTCAATAGTAAATAGAAAATGACAAAGGTCAATGACAAAGCCTTTTCCCTTTTTACTTTTTACTTATTAATAGGCTGTCCCTAGTTTTTTCCCCTCTTTAGGCGGTGGCACAACGAAACCGTGTGTGTATACCTCGCCTATAGATACGTCAAATTCAAACTCTCCCTGTAATTCGTCAGACGGCACTTCCGGTGGTCGGTTTAGAGACCCCCGTTTATATGAATACGAAGCAACTACTTGGTGAGCAGAATCGATTAGAGTCTGATTGAGCACAGGAACAAATGGGCTTTCAGCAAGGCTGCTGATCTTAATCTCCGCGTTTACTATTGAGACTGCATATCCTTCATTTCTTATTGTAAATTTAAGGGTAAGAATAAGAACTTCATACGTATCCCCATCATAATCCGTTTCTCTGTCCCAAAGCCAAGTTGCTTCGTTCGTTTCGATCGTGAGTCTTGCACGCTCCACATACAGCTTTCGGTAATAGTGATGGGTAATGAAACCAAGGACGAACATGCCAAAGGGTATTAGTATTTCTGTAAACAGCATCAATCTCCTATGGTAGTGAATATTAATCGGCTGGATGTTTATTAGATAATCACCGTTTTCTGGTTTTGTCACCAGCCATGGTGGATAATGGGGACGGACCCTATTATTGCTACCATTTTGTTCTCATAAAACGGGGTCCGTCCCTATTTCTATTTAAATCTACGATCTGCTGGAAAATCGTAGTTGCGGCGCCATAAGTAGGAAGACCATAAAGAAAAGCGAGACCGGCTAAAAGAAACAATACCCAACGCATTTTTCTCCTTTCGTATTTCAGGGAATACTAAAACTATGGAAAGTTCTATTAAAATTTAAGTAACACGGTCTTATTAAAATTCTCATTCTCGAAAGCCTTCCTTCGACGAAATAATCAATTTAAAACAGGTGCGGCATGACAATAAGGCGATTCGAGGAAGTTTTGCGTTCGGCGGTGTATTATGCCTTTGGAAATATAATACCCATAAACGAGTAAAAAAACAATAAAAAAAGTTCTTTTACCACGAAGATCGCGAAGGAACACGAAGGTTTCAAAAGATTTTATTATTTTATATTATTTTTTCTTCGTGGTTCTTGGTGCCCTTCGTGGTGAATAAAAAACCGCGGTTAAAGTTTTTGACAGGATAACAGGACTTGGTCATTGATTATTTCTCTGTGTTCTCGGTGTGCTCTGTGGCCATTTCAATTGACTATTTTCTAATGACTATTGACTATGTTTTCTTTTTTTGTGCTTATTAGTGTTTATTCGTGGTGAATTTAAATCCGCGTAATCCGCGAAATCCGCGGTTAAAGTTTTTGACAGGATAACAGGATAGACAATGATTTAATCCTTCGGCTCTGCTCAGGGCCTTACGGCGTTCAGACGTGTGTTCTGAACCATACCGTTTTTTCTTGAATTATCATGTCCCTTGTGGTACACTCACTTCTATATGTTGAAATCATATTTCCTATTGTTTATCAGGTGATATTGGTTTGTAAAATGTCAGTTTATAGGAGGATGAACAAATGAAGACGAACATCGTTATACTCATGTCAATGGTCCTGCTGAGTTTGGCTGGTATTGCCGGGGCGGACGATGTTTATACCTGGACCGGTGCGATTAGTGACGACTGGATGACGGCCGGTAACTGGGATGTTGAAACAGTTCCCGCAAATGGAGCTTTAGGGGGTGACGCAGATGCTTACGTAGGAAGTACGGCGCCGTTGACATGGCCGGTTCTTGATTCGGGTGATATGCCGCCTGAAATTGACGACCTCTGGATTGCCAATGGAAGCGGTCTCAGCGGTGAACTGTTGATTCAAGGCGGTGTGAATCTGGTGTGTAGAGATGATATCAAGATATGCTACGAAGCAGCAAGTGTGTCTGCAAAGTTTACTGTTAAGGGGGCCGGCACCACGGTTGTCGGTTTGAAATCACTTGAACTCGGAGAAGAAGGCACTGTGGTAGTCGATGTGGATGGCGGCAAACTGGAAATTGGGGAAGTCGACAAACCCAAGTGGAATATGATAGTTGCCGGAGGCGCCGATTCCAACGTTACCATATACATTCGCAACGGCGGTTTGCTTGAGCATCATGGCGACTACGCAGAAGACGACCGTGGAGGCCTGATAATCGGCGGCGGCAAGGCTCTGATTGACATTGGTTCCGATAGCGGATCCGGCGGCGGAACATTGAAACTGAAAAATGATGTCACCGAACTTGTCCGGACCCTTTCCCACGATGGCATCATCGTCGCTGACGGCGGTACCAGAGATGTTCAAATTTACTTTAATGACGGTTATACGTTTGTTACCGCTTCCGTACTTACCACCCGGCTCAATCCGAGTCCGGCCGACGGTTCGACCGTACCTGAGGGCCCGACCCGGCTTCAATGGACTTTACCCGAGCCGAACGACCCGGCGGGAATCATAACCTGTGATGTCTACTTCGGCACTAATCCCAACGTCGAGGCCAATCCCAGGGTTGTCATTGGCCAGGCGGTTGAGTCGGTAAACGTTACGCTGGCCCCCGACACAAATTACTATTGGGCACTTGACCTGTACGACTCCAGCGTCAGCACTACTAATCCGGTTTATCTGAGCCCGATTTTCACACTCAACACGATGAACATGGCGCCGGTTGTCAATGCCGGCGATGATGTTGCCGCATGGCTGGCCGGCGGTCCAAGGGTAATCCAGCTTGATGGGATCGTCTCTGACGAAGACGGCGGGCCCGGGCCTGCCACGCTTGCATGGACGGTGATCGCTGAGCCTAATGAATTAAATCCGGCCCAGATCAATGATCCCCTTGCGGCAAATCCCACGGTCACGGTAATAGAGCCTGGTACGTATACATTGCAGCTTGAAGCCGGTGACGGTGAATACACTACTGCCGAGACCATGCAAATCGTAGTGTATGAAGATGCCTGTGAGCACGCATCGAATCAAGAGGGATTCGAATGGATACCTGGGGATATCAATCACGACTGCATCGTCAATCAACTGGACTTAACAATATTGGAAGAACACTGGCTCGAGTGGAATTACAGCACCGAGTAATGGATGCAGTGTCATGGAAGCGCATCCGGCAATGTGAACTTGAAAATCAGCCGAGGTAATTCCGGGGAGGAGCTAATTCGCAGGTGACTGTCCCGTCCCTAATTTTCCCCGATGTGCTAAATACACTTTCACCTGCTAAACTCAAAAGCTGGATAAAGAACAAAAGGCCCAGATAACCTCAATTCCGGCCCAAACTGATTTGATACAGCCTGACTTTCATGCGGCGATCCGTTGTGATACGTTTGCTGCCCCCGTACCTGTAAAAAAAATTATAAAAAAAACCTTGCAAAAGAACATCATTGCAGGTATAATCGTATACAAATATATAAAGGCAGGCCAAAAACCATTATATTTGTCCGTGCCATCATATTTCATTCGTTTTTTTCATACCGGCACTGCCTTTAACAATTAGAGGTTTTCCTTTTGTAGCAGCATGGCCGTGCTTTCTCCGGATGTTTCCCGAGAAAAGCCTGGTTATGCGCAATAGGGACTTCGGTATGTGCTTTCATTGGACCAATTTACGGCGTTTTAACCAGCACAAGACACATTTTGCGCCAGCTCTCCATCTTCTCCGTTCGTGGAGGAACGTTTCACGAAATGATTTGCCTGACAGGATAAACATGCTGCGGTTATGTAGGCTGTGGCGACATTATATATTTATTTTACTTTTTGAAGGGATAGGAAAATGAAAGGAAAAACAAATCACATCAAATGGCTGCTGCGTATGCTGTTTGTCCTGATGGCGGGGACGGCGGTTTATGCGCAGGCGCCGAGACCTGATCCTGCCGATCGGCCTGAAATCATTTATGTGGATGATGACGCCGACGGTTGGAATGTCGGTACAAGTTGGGGGAACGCCGTCAACTCCCTGCAGGACGCTTTATCGCTTGCCTATTTTTCTGATAAGCCGGTTGAAATACGCGTTGCTCAGGGTATTTATACGCCCGATCGAGGAATTGGTATTATGCCGGGAGATAGTAGTGTTTCGTTTCAACTCATAAACGATGTGGCTATTAAAGGCGGCTATGCCGGAAGATACGGCCGCCCTGGGGATGTGCGGGATATCAATCAATACATGAGCATTCTGAGCGGCGACCTTAACGCCGACGATGGTCCGGGATTAGACACTGTCAAGGAGAACAGCTATCACGTTATAACATCGAGCGAAAACGACTCTACAGCAGTATTGGATGGTTTCACTATTACTGGAAGTAGTATCGTCGGCGGTAGTAGAAATCCTTATAATCATAGCAGCGGGATGTACAACGATAAGAGCAGTCCGACGCTGATTGATTGTACTTTCACCGGGAACATAGCAACGGAAAGAGGTTCCGGAATGCATAACAACAGCAGTAATCCCGTGCTGCTCAACTGCACGTTCAGCGGAAATGATACGCCGGATGGCGGCGCCGGGATGTATAATAATAACAGCAGCCCAATGCTGACAAATTGCACGTTCAGCGGGAACTCCGCAGGCGGAAGTGGTGCCGGCATGTACAACAACAACAGCAAGCCGGTACTGTTAAACTGTGTATTTACCGGCAACATGGCAGGTATGAGCGGTGGTGGGGTGTATAACGAAAAGAGTGTTCCAGCGTTGACCAATTGCACATTCACCTATAACTCGGCAGGCGGCGGCGGCGGCGGCGGCGGCGGAATGTACAACGAAGAAAGTACTTCGATGCTCGCTGACTGCACTTTTCGAGGAAACTCGACACGAGGAAGCGGAGGCGGAATGTACAACAACAACAGCAAGCCGACACTGCTTAGCTGTATTTTCAACGAAAACATGGCATCAAGAAGCGGCGGAGGCTTGTACAATTACATCGCCAGTGAGACGAGCCTGACTAATTGTATATTCAGCTATAACATGGCCAGAGACGGCGGCGGGATGGAGAACCTCAGCGAAAGCTACTCGATACTGCTCAATTGTACGTTCAGTACAAACTTTGCACATGCAGCAGGCGGAATATATAACGCTCAGGATGGCCATCTAACTATAGTCAACTGTATCCTCTGGGGCAATATACCCGAGGATATCCAGGGATCTGCCGGCGTCTCATACAGCGATGTCGAGGGCGGCTGGCCGGGCGAAGGCAACATTAGTGTCACGCCTAATTTCGCAGTTGGCGATTATCATCTCAAGTCTCAGGCAGGCCGATGGAACTCAATTAGCGAAAGCTGGGTCATAGACGAGACAAGCAGCCTGTGTATCGACGCAGGCGATCCGAATTACCCCGTTGGCCTTGAGCGTTTCCCCAATGGTGACCGAGTTAATATGGGAGCTTATGGCGGCACGCCGGAAGCCAGCCTGTCACCGGGCGAACAACCCGGTCCCCCGTCTGACAAGGCTTTTAATCCATATCCTGCCGACGGGGCCGAGAATGTTGAAATAGTTGAAATAGGTGTTACCTTGAATTGGACCCCAGGCTTAAACGCCGTCTCCCATGATGTGTACTTCGGCACTGACCGAGACGCTGTTGCCAATGCCGATACATCCGATACGACCGGCACATATCGAGGCCGCCAGGCTATCACCAGCTATACGCCACCCGAAGTTATTAGACGCACTACGCCTTACTACTGGCGGATAGACCAGGTCGATAGCCAGGGCAATACGACAACAGGTGACGTTTGGACATTTACAATAGTCGGTCCACCACCCAAAGGCAGGACTTGTTTCACTGCTGAGACCAATGTTTGGACGAATGGTGCCCTTGTTCCAATATCAAAGGTGGCTCCGGGGCACAGTATCTGCGGCATGAACAGCCTCTGCAAAATTCAGGAAGTACAGGAACACAACGGAACATTCGCGTGCTATGACGTTTTACTTGAGAGCGGAAATTGTATCGGCGTAGCTGAGAACCATTACTTCCTTGCAGAATCCGGGCAATGGATCTCGCTGCAGAATCTAAAAACAGCAACAAAACTGCAAACGCCGAAAGGCTCGATCGGGATTATAAGCGTAACCAAAAGACCAATGCCTTATGTGGGAAAAGTCTACAATCTCAAAGTGGCAGGTTCGGACCGCTATCTCGTTGGTAAAGACGCGATTATCGTTCGCGATTACTAAAACGCAACGTTCGTATTTGGTTGATACGAGCCGATGATTCGCCTGAAACCGGAAATATGCTGCGGCTATGTATGCCGTGGCGAAATTATATATTCATTATACTTTTCGAAAGGACAGGAAAATGAGAGGAAAGGCAACTTACATCAAATGGCTGCTGTGCGTGCTGTTTCTAACCTGGCCGGTTCAGGCCCAATACGACGGCGGCAGTGGCACAGCCGAGGATCCTTATTTGATTGATACAGCCGAGCAGATGGACGCAATCGGCGCCGAACCCAATGATTGGAATGAACACTTCAAACTCGTGGCGGATATTGATCTGAAGGATTTTGGAGGCTCTTCGTTCAATCTTATCGGCAGTGCCTCGCACCCGTTCAAGGGTGTATTTGATGGCAATGGGCATACGATATCAAACCTGACCTATGCCGTAACGGGCAATGAGGAGCCGGCTGATGATGGTATTATTCAGTTTTTTGGGCTATTCAGGCGCATCAACGATCCAAATGCTGTGATTAAAGACCTGAGTTTGGTGAATCCTGATATACGGCCGGCCTCCACCTGCCAAAAGTGGGTGTGGAACGCGGGTGCTCTGGCCGGTACCTTATGGTCGGGTTCTATCAGCAATTGCTCTATTCAGGGCGGTCTGGTGCAGGGTGAAAGGATGGCAGGTGGTTTGGCAGGATCGAACTATGGAATAATTTCTGATTGTTATACTACATGTACAGTTGGGCCGGCAGAGCAACGTTTGCCGGCGAGTGGTAACGCAACATTGGATAGACGTGAATCTTTTGGTGGTTTGGTGGGAGAAAATCGCGGAGAGATTTCTGATTGCCATACAACAGGTGAGGTCTCCGGAGAAAGGAGAGTTGGTGGTTTAGTTGGAGAGACCTCCGGCATTATCATTTCCAGTTGGTCAAGTAGTGATGTATCCGGTGATGTTTATATTGGAGGGCTGGTTGGAACCAACAGAGGAACATCCAACCTCTCCCACTGCTACGCCACCGGCCATGTTTCCGGAAGAAATAGTATTGGTGGACTTGTCGGTAAATGCTACTCAGAGGCCAATATTGATAACTGTTACGCTACTGGCAGTGTCTCCGCGGAGGAAAATGGCGGCGGTTTGGTGGGAGTGCATGAGGGCACGCTCTCCGAATGCTATTCAACCGCTTTTGTGTTCATCGAGGCCGACGATGCCGGTGGTCTTGTGGGAAACAATAGGGGTACGATCCGTATGAGTTGTGCTCATGGCCATGTATCAGGTAAAAGTTACATTGGTGGATTGGTTGGATTCAATTTTAAGTATGAGGATCCGTTTATCAATTTCAAATACGATCCTGTTGTGACCGACAGCTACGCCGGAGGTAGTGTGCACGGTGAAGATATTGTTGGCGGTCTGATTGGTCAGAATCAAGGGGGCACTGTGTTGAGATGCTACTCGACGGCCAAAGTAAAAGGGGCAACAGCAGGCAGTTGGACAGGTGGGCTGGTTAGTGTAAACAGCGGCGGCCCTATTACAGACTCCTTCTGGGATATCGAAGCGAGCGGCGTGACCAGAAGTGAGGGCGGCGCGGGAAAGACCACGGCCGAAATGCAGAACATGTGGATGTATCTTTCCGCCGGCTGGGACTTTGCAGAAGCGAAATTCGATGGCACCGATGACGCCTGGAAAATGTGCTGCGGTCGCGCGATTTATCCGAAACTGGCCTGGGAGCAGATGCTCGTGGGTGATTTCGTCGACCCGGAGGGTGTCGATTTGGCGGATCTTGCATTCCTGGCCGAATACTGGCTACAGACAGTGGCATTTCCGTGCGATGCTCCTGATCTGACCGTTGATGGGCAGATCGATATTGAAGACCTTGAGCTCATGATGCAGTACTGGGGGCACGGTATGAGGGAGGTCATCTTCGAGGCGGCACTTGATGAAACGCCGGGCTTCGCAGCACAAGGGCAATGGCAGTTTGGCATACCCGCCGGTCTCGGCGGAGCTGAGTACGGCCATCCCGATCCTAACGCCGGCTGCACGGGCGACAACGTCTACGGCGTGAACCTCCAGGGGGACTACCCCATGGCCGCCGATGGACCACACTACCTGACCGCCGGCCCGCTCGACTGCCGCCTCTATCGCGACGTCAAGCTTCAGTTCGCGCGCTGGCTCAACACCGATGAGGCCGACTACGTCCGTGCCGCAATTGAATTCTCTACCGACGGAACCAGATGGGCGCCGGTTTGGGAGCACGAGGATACGGAGGCCGATCTGGCGGATGACGCATGGCAGGTGGTTGTCTACAGTCTGGGAGCAATGGCCGACCAGCGTCAGAGCCTCTACATTCGCTGGGGCTATGAGGTCAAGGACAACGAGGCCTGGCCCATGTCCGGTTGGAACATCGATGACATTAAATTGTCGGGAGTACGACAAGGAGATTAAAAAATGGAACATATTCTAACTTGAGGTTAGAAAGGGCGAAAAAATGAGAGGAAAAGCAAATCATTTAAAATGGTTGCTGTGCGTGTTGTTTCTAACCTGCCCGGTTCGGGCACAATACGGCGGCGGCAGCGGAACAGTCGAGGATCCTTATTTGATTGATACAGCCGAGCAGATGAATACTATCGGCGCCGAACCCAACGACTGGGACAAGCACTTCAAACTCGTGGCGGATATTGATCTGAAGGATTTTGGAGGCTCTTCGTTCAATCTTATCGGCAGTGGCTTATATCCGTTCAAGGGTGTATTTGACGGCAACGGGCATACGATATCAAACCTGACCTATGTTGTAACAGGCAATCAGGAGCCGGCTGATGATGGTATTATTGAGTTTTTCGGGCTATTCAGGCGCATCAACGATCCAAATGCTGTGATTAAAGACCTGAGTTTGGTGAATCCTGATATACGGCCGGCCTCCACCTGCCAAAAGTGGGTGTGGGGCGTGGGTGCTCTGGCGGGTACCTTAAGCTCGGGTTCTATCAGCAATTGCTCTATTGAGGGCGGTCAGGTGCAGGCTGAAAGGATGGTAGGTGGTTTGGTAGGATCGAACAGTGGAACCATTACTGATTGTTATACGACATGTACAGTTGGGCCGGCAGAACAACGTTCGCTACCACCACTTGATGGAAAGTTTGAAAGACGTGAATCTTTTGGTGGCCTGGCGGGATTCAACTATGGAGAGATTTCTAATTGCCATGCAACAGGCAAGGTCACCGGAGAACAGAACGTTGGTGGTTTAGTTGGAGAGACCTCAGGCATTATGATTTCCAGTTGGTCAGGTAGTGATGTATCCGGTGACGCCGTTATTGGAGGGTTGGTTGGAAACAACACAATGACATCCAAACTCTCCCACTGCTACGCCACCGGCCACGTTTCAGGAAGAAATATTATTGGTGGACTTGTCGGTACCTGCAGGTCAGAGGCCAGTATCGATAACTGTTACGCTACCGGCAGTGTCTCCGCGGAGGAAAATGGCGGGGGTTTGTTGGGATCGAATGATGGCACGCTCTCCGAATGCTACTCCACGGCTTTTGTGTTCATCGAGGCCAACAATGCCGGTGGTCTTATAGGGGACAATTCTGGTACGATCCGTATGAGTTGTGCTCATGGCCATGTGTCAGGCAAAAAGTACATTGGTGGATTGGTTGGGTTCAATCGGAAGGAGGAAGGGGCTTTCAACTACGATCCTGTTGTGACCGACAGCTACGCCAGAGGTAGTGTGCACGGTGAGGATTTTGTTGGCGGTTTGATTGGTCAGAATCAAGGGGGCACTGTGTTGAGATGCTACTCAACGGCCAAAGTAACAGGGGCAACAGCAGGTAGTTGGATAGGTGGGCTGGTTAGTGTAAACATCGGCGACATCCCTGTTGAAAACTCCTTCTGGGATACCGAAGCGAGCGGCCTGACCAGAAGTGAGGGCGGCGAGGGAAAGACCACGGCCGAAATGCAGAACATGTGGATGTATCTTTCCGCCGGCTGGGACTTTGCAGAAGCGGAATTCGATGGCACCGATGACGCCTGGAGGATGTGCTGCGGTCGGCCGATCTATCCGAAACTGGCCTGGGAGCAGATGCTCGTGGGTGATTTCGTCGACCCGGAGGGTGTCGATTTGGCGGATCTTGCATTCCTGGCCGAACAATGGTTACAGACAGTGGCATTGCCGTGTGATGCTCCTGACCTGACTGTTGATGCGCAGGTCGACATTGAAGACCTTGAGCTCATGATGCAGTACTGGGGGCACGGTGCGAGGCAGGTCATCTTCGAGGCAGCGCTTGATGAAACGCCGGGCTTCACAATACAAGGGCAATGGCAGTTTGGCATACCCGCCGGTCTCGGCGGAGCTGAGTACGGCAATCCTGACCCCAACGCTGGCTACACGGGCGACAACGTCTACGGCGTGAACCTCCAGGGGGACTACCCCATAGCCGCCGATGGACCACACTACCTGACCGCCGGTCCGTTCGACTGCCGCCTCTATCGCGACGTCAAGCTTCAGTTCGCGCGCTGGCTCAACACCGATGAGGCCGACTACGTCCGTGCCACAATTGAATTGGCCACCGACGGAACCAGATGGGCACCGGTTTGGGAGCACGAGGATACGGAGGCCGATCTGGCGGATGACACCTGGCAGGTGGTTGTCTACAGTCTGGGTGCAATGGCCGACCGCCGGGAGAGCCTCTACATTCGCTGGGGCTATGAAGTCAAGGACAACGAGGCCTGGCCCATGTCCGGCTGGAACATCGATGACATCAAGCTGTCGGGAATACGATAGTGATAAGATGCGAGAAGAAAATTCGCCCGGCAATGGAAATTTGCCTGGCTGCGTTGGCCGGAGCGTCATTATACTATATTCATTCTTTTTGAAAGGGCAGAAAAATGAGAGGAAATTTAGTTATTGATAGCAAAGTGAAATTTAGTGAATATGGTAGTTTTTAACGGTAATTTTATTTTAAGGAGAACTATTATGTCTAAGAAATTGATTTATTTAACTTCAGTTTTAGTGCTGAGCTTGGCCGGCAGGGGATGGTCATATGCCTCGAATCCGTCCCCGGATGATGGTGCCCTATTTCCGGATACATGGGCGAGCCTTGGCTGGCGGCCGGGAGATCACGCGGTCTCGCACGATATATATTTCGGCGAGAATTATGACGATGTGAAACACGGCACAGGAGGAACGTTCCGGGGCAACCAGAGCACGCCGTTTTTTATTGTCGGCTTCCCCGGATATCCTTATCCGGATGGTCTTGTTCCGGGGACAACTTATTACTGGCGGATTGATGAGATCAATGATCAGCACCCGGACAGTCCGTGGACAGGAGATGTCTGGAGTTTTATGATTCCACCCAGGACGGCTTATGACCCTGAGCCCGCTGATGGCGCCGAATTTATAGATCCCGATGTGACCCTTGGCTGGGAGCCGGGTTTTGGTGCGAAACTGCATACCGTGTATTTCGGCGATAATTTTGCCGAGGTGAGCAACGCCTCCGAAGGACGCCCTCAGGGAACTGCAACTTATTCTCCCGGCCTTCTTGAATTAGGGAAGACCTACTACTGGCGGGTCGATGAGTTTGATCTCATCAGAACGCATAAAGGCGATGTCTGGAGCTTTACGGTAGGAGCGGGAGCACCAGGCGATGGGGTGGTAGGAAATATCTACGTCGATGCGGTCAGCGGAGACGATAAAAACAACGGATTGACGCCGCAAACAGCTTTCGCAACCATTCAAAAGGGTATCGACGCAGCAGCGGATGGCAACGTAGTTCTGGTCTATCCGGGGCTGTACCTGGAAGAAATCAATTTCATAGGTAAAACGCTGACAGTGCAGGGAGTTGTTGTGAGTCCTGCCGGCGCGCCTGTACTCTGGAATCCGGGTGATTTTGCAGTTTCGTTTTACTACGGCGAAGGCCCCGGCAGTATCCTGAAGAATTTCATCATCAGAGACAGCTTCATGGGCGTCTTCATTGCCGACAGTTCTCCCACTATCAGCAATTTGACAATAGTGGGTAATAGGTACGGTATTGAAGCCTACGCCGGTTCAGAGCCGGACATCAGGAACACTATTCTCTGGGACAATACCGATGGTGACCTGTTTGGATGCCGGGCCAGGTACAGTTGTGTCGAACGAGGAGGCGAAGGTAACATCACGGCCGATCCGCTCTTCGTTGATCCCGACAACGACGACTATCATCTACGCTCCGAGCGAGGCCGATATTGGCCGGAATATGATATATGGGTGCTCGACAAAGTCACCAGCCCTTGTATTGACGGCGGCGATCCTGACGCTGATACATTAAATGAGCCGATACCCCACGGCGGTCGGATTAATATTGGTGCCTACGGCGGCACGATGGAAGCCAGCCTGTCACCGGGCGAACAACCGAGTCCCCCGTCTGACAAGGCTTCGAATCCATATCCTGCCGACGGGGCCGTCGATGTTGAGGAATATGTCATCTCATTGACTTGGACCGCCGGCCTTAACGCCGTCTCCCACGATGTGTACTTCGGCACTGATGAAGACGTTGTTGCCTTTACCGATACATCCGATACGACCGGTACATATCGAGGCCGCCAGGCTGCCACCAGCTATACACCACCCGAAGGTGCTGGATGGCGCTCTCCGTTTTACTACTGGCGGATAGACGAGGTCGATAGCCAGGGCAATAAGACAACAGGTGACGTTTGGACATTTACAACAATCACTCGACCACCGCCCAAAGGCAGGACTTGTTTCACTGCGGAGACCAAAGTCTGGGTGAATGGTGCGCTTGTTCCAATATCGACGGTTGCTCTGGGGCAAAGTATCTGCGGCATAAACAGCCTCAGCAAAATCCAGGAAGTGCAGGAGCACAATGGAACATTCGCGTGCTATGATGTTTTACTTGAGAGCGGAAATTGTCTCAGCGTAGCCGAGAATCATTATTTCCTTGCAGAATCGGGGCGATGGATCTCGCTGCAAAACCTGAAAACAGGAACAAGATTGAAAACAGCGAAAGGCACGGTCGGGATAACAAATATCACTAAAAGACCTAAGCCATATATCGGCAATGTCTATAATCTCAAGGTTAACGGTTCAGACCGATACCTGGTTGGCAAGGATGCGATTGTCGTACGTGATTATTGAGCGAAGTTTCTACATTTAGCAGACGGCTAAAAAATCCTGATTCCGGCCGGGACTTCGTGGATGAGACGGCCAACGGCACGGAAGACATCTGGTGCATTCTCGAAGGCCGGGACTATCCCAGATTGTGGTGGGAAACTTCCGATTGACTATTTACGATTTACTATTTCTCTGCGTTCTTTGTGCTGTCTCGGGCTATGATTAATGTTCATCTGCGTTTATCAGCGGTTTCAAAACACAACTGTTATTCGAGGTTCGGATTTAGTGCTTAGTGTTTCGAGATATGTGATACGAACTGAATGAGTGACGATGGAAGATGGACGAGGTTCAACGCAATACGCACGACGCTATACGCAATACAGGCTGTCAATGCGTCGCTGTATAGCCTAATCTGCCCCACGTACTCTTCTGCATCCAGTATAAATCCTGATAGCCGTCCGAGCTGGTCGGTACGAATCCTGCGCCGGCATGGCCGCGCTGGAGATCTCTGCCGTTCTTTATTGTTTCGATGCCTTTCCACTTTTTGTAATCGCTATGTCCGTCCGCGAAAGAGACGTTCGTGCCGTCCCCGTGCCGGACGGGGGCATCGTCCCACCATATCTCCTGATCGTAATAAACAGCAAAAGCATCAGGAGTAACCCATCCTTCGTCGATAAATACGAGCCTGTAGGCCGGAGCCGGATTGGTAATTTCGCTCCTTATCTTAATATGTGCGCCGCGTACTCCCTGAGTTGGGGAGTGGTTAACAGCGTTCATAGAGAACATGATGGCATAGGTCAGCATTTCTCCCCGGCTGCCGGTCGGGCACCTGTAAATGTCCACGTCCTTGACATACGGCCAGAGTGCTCCGTTAGGACTTTTGATCTGTTCTAATTGCTCCTTCTCCGGCAACTGTCCGCCGGTTCCGTAATCGTCGGCCCAGCATCTGCCCACCCAGGCCTGTTCTTCTCCGTGATCACCCCATGCCGGGTTCACATAGCTGAAACCTGCCGCGCCGTTTACGAGCTTATCGTCGTTCTCGTCGGCGTACATAATCCACGCAAGTGCCAACTGCTTGAGATTGTTCAGACACATCACACGCTTGCCCTGCTCCCTGACGCGATGCAGTGTCGGTATCAATATCGCCAACAGCACGGCGATAATGGCGATGACCACCAGCAGTTCGATTAATGTAAATCCTGATGATTTGCGCATAACGTTTTTTCCTCCTACTGCAATTAAAACAGGAAGTTCCCGTCTAATCTTGCCCGATTACAGCGTTGAGCTTCCATATCATGAATATACCAAAACTGACTGTCCAATGCAACTATCTTTGGAATCGCCGGGCTCAACCGAATAAAAAACGCTCGGCACAAATAACCAGGCCTACGGTTGGCTTGGAGGATAACCTAATTTTCCCCACGTAGCCTTCTGCATCCAGTACAAATCCTGATAGCCGTCGTAGCTGTCGGGGACCCAGCCTGCGCCGAGATGGCCGCGTTCGAGACTTCTGCCGCGTTTTATTGTGTCGATGCCTCTCCATTTTTTGTGGCCGCTGTGCCCGTCTGCGAAAGAGATGCTCGTGCCGTCGCCGTGTCGGACGGGAGGGTCGTCCCACCATTGCTCTTGTATGTAATAAACAGCGAAACTGTCCGGCGTTACCCAGCCCTCGTCAATGAAGACGGCTTTTCTGTCCGGGCCGCGAATCTCCAATCTTTTTTTCATCCAAAATCCCTTTTCTTTGGTTCCGTCGCCATAACCGTTCATGGAATCCATTATGGCGTACGTCAGCATCTCTCCCCTGGCGCCGGTGGGGCACCGATAGAGTTTTATGTCCTTGACGTACGGCCAGAGAGCTCCGTTGGGATTTTTAATTTGGATTATTTGATCTTTCTCCGGCATCTGTCCGCCAGATGCGTAATCAGACGCCCAGCACCTTCCTACCCAGGGAACCTCGGGATTTCCGTTGTAGTTCCGGCTTACGCCGCCGGCACCGCTGACGATCTTGTCCTCGTTGTCATCGGCGTATAAAATCCACGTTAAGGCCAACTGCTTGAGATTATTCAGGCAGACCGCACGCTTGCCCTGCTCCCTGACACGATTCAATGCCGGCATCAAGATCGCCATCAGAATGGCGATAATAGCGATGACCACAAGAAGTTCGATCAATGTAAATCCTCGCGACTTGCGCATAACGTTTTATCCTCCCGCTACAATGAAAAATAACTTCTCATGCAAAAGTGCTCAGCTATACCGCCAGGGTCTATCCCATTAGTATACCATACCAGGCACCCGGATGCAACAATATGAATTAATCAAATCTTGTTCAAAA
>Ga0307378_10001031_pt1 | contig 45937 bp, 38 predicted proteins | sample UN1MG_FD_202238 | JGI IMG/M metagenome (GOLD analysis project Ga0307378, IMG submission 202238) | Soil microbial communities from Risofladan, Vaasa, Finland - UN-1 | ecosystem: Environmental > Terrestrial > Soil > Coastal area > Acid sulfate soil | place: Finland: Risofladan, Vaasa | collected... | reverse complement strand
CCCCTCCGTTCTGCTTGGAGCTGATCACCACCAGCGGTTCCAGATGCTCACCCTCGAAGCGCAACTCACCGTAGGGATCGTCCTCCAGAATGGGGACACCATACTGATGCGCCAGCGACACCACTCTCTCCCGCCTCTCGCTGGACAGGGTGACGCCGCCGGGGTTCTGGAAATTGGGCAGCACGTACATGAACTTGGGATGCGTTTCCACAATCTTTTGCTCCAGGACGTCGACCATCATCCCATCATCGTCCAATGGCACACCGGCGTACGCGGCCTGGTAAGCGGTGAAGGTCTGTAGCGCGCCGACGAAAGTGGGCGCCTCCACGATGATCACGTCTCCTGGGTCCAGGAGAACCCTAGCCACCAGGTCCAGACCCTGCTGGGAGCCCGTGGTGATGAGCACATTGTCCACGTTTGCCACAATGCCATACCGACCCATCTTCTGCACAATGAACTCGCGAAGAGGCACATACCCCTCACTGATGCTGTATTGCAGCGCACTGGCGCCGTGCTCTCGGAGCACCTTGACGCACGCTTCCTCGACTTCTTTGAGCGGGAATAGCTCGGGCGCCGGCATCCCTCCGGCAAAAGAAATCACGTCGGGCTGGCTAGTGACCTTGAGGATTTCCCTCACGACGGAGCTCTTCATACCCTTGGTACGCTGAGCGTAGCGGTATTCCCACGAGGTTGCCATTTGATGGTCTCCTTTCCACCTCCGGTCTCGCGTCCTCAACCAGGCCAGAAAACAAAACTCGCTATCCCCGTGTGGGTATAGCGAGTTACGGCAGCCTTATGCGCCGTCACTAAACAAGACCTGCCAATATAGGCCCATGTTGGCGATGCCTGCCCTCTTCACAAACCTATTATAGTCCGCTGAGCGAGAAAAGGCAAGCCCCCAGACTCAGGTCAGTTGGGGCTTGGGCAGGCCCATTCCACCTTGCTGAGCACAGGTTTCCAGCGTATAATAGAGCGCCATGACAAACAGTCACGAGAATCGCCTCAAAAGGCTGGCCCGCGCGCAACGGGAATCGGGCATGGATCTGTTGGCTGTCGTGCCTGGCGCCAATCTGCGCTACCTCACAGGCCTGGAAATGCACAGCAGCGAACGCATTACCCTGGCCCTCTTCCCATTGGGTGGGCAGCCTGTGTTCGTGCTGCCAGGACTGGAAGCACCGCGTGCAGAAGCGAGGCAGGGCATCGAGTCCTCCTTCTACACCTACACCGATGAGCAGGGACCTGCTATCGCTTTTCGCCAGGTGGCCAGCGATCTGCAACTGGAAGGCAAGGTTTTCGGTGTGGAGAACCTGCGCATGAGAGTATTCGAGCTGCGTCAGCTGGAGCAGCACGCGCCGGATGCCAGGTTCGTCGATGCGGATCCGCTGCTCTCCGGGCTGCGCATCGTCAAGGACAAAGAGGAGATCGAAGCGCTGCGCCGTGCCGCCGAGGTAAACGAGGAGTGCTTCCGCCAGATGGCAGCACGCATACAGCCCGGCGTCACCGAGTTGGAGCTGGCCGCCGTCTGGCAGAGAGCTGCTCTCGGGTCCGAGAACGCTGCGCTGTCCGACCTGCCTCTCATCGTCGCTTCCGGTCCCAACGGTGCTTCTCCCCACGGCATCGCATCCTCGCGCCGAATCCAGAGCGGCGACCTGGTGACCATCGACGCCTTCCTGCTCGTCGATGGGTACTACTCCGACATCACCCGCACCTACGCGGTAGGCGAGCCGGACGAGGAGCTGAAACGCATCTACTCCGTCGTGCAGAAAGCCAACGCCGCGGCGCGCGCCATTATCAAGCCGGGGATCGAGGCCCAGGAGGTGGATCGAGCGGCCCGCCAGGTGATCGACAAGGCCGGATATGGGGAGTACTTCATCCACCGCACCGGCCACGGCATGGGCTTGGAGATCCACGAGGAGCCCAACATCGTAGAGGGGAATGATCTCCTCTTGAAGCAGGGTATGGTCTTCACTGTGGAACCGGGGATCTACGTACCGGGCCTCGGCGGCGTGCGCATCGAGGACAATGTCCTGGTCACGGAGACCGGCTGCGAGACGTTGACCACGTTGCCCAGGGAGTTGGCCCGGCTCTAGCCACACCTCAACCCACATCGGTCGCGCAACCCTCCTCCTCCAGCGATACGCGTCGGCCCAGCTATGCAGAGGCGAATGTCATAGCCCCGAGCGAATTTGACACACCCCCATTCATCGCGGCACTATGACCGAACGTTCAGATCACCCCTTCATTCACTTGACGCCCACTCAACTCATGCGTGGCTACCGGCAGACCAGATTTCGACGTTATCGTCACCACCCTTCCCAGCATCACTCATACCATCCTGCTATTCGACGAACACGAGCTCTGGTATAATGCCCACTGATGTCACCTCAGCAACAGACCGCATTCCCACAACTCATCATCGGCCTGATACTCAGCACTATGGTCGCCCTCGTCGCCCGGCGCCGACGCGCTCTCACGACTGGCGGCGCGCTGGCCGCTGTCCTCGTAGGAACCATCACCTTCGGCTTCGGCGGTTGGGCCTGGGGACTGGTGCTCGTCGCGTTCTTCGCTTTGTCCTCCGCGCTGTCCCGCTACCGGCAGGCTGAGAAGAGGGAGCTGGCTCACAGGTTCGGAAAAGGCGCCCAGCGCGACCATGGACAGGTCCTGGCCAACGGAGGTCTGGCGGCCATCCTATCGCTGCTGCACTTCTCTCATCCCACTGCGGCCCTGCTGGCAGCCTTCCTGGGTGCCATGGCCACAGTCAACGCCGATACCTGGGCCACCGAGATCGGCGTTCTCAGTCCGGTACCTCCGCGGCTGATCACTACGGGACGCCGGGTGCCCGTGGGAACGTCCGGAGGGATAAGCCTGCTGGGCACGGCCGCGTCCACCCTGGGAGCGCTGTTCATAGGCCTAGTCGGTTACATCCTGCTGTGTTTGGAGAGCATTCTGGCAGGAGGCGACCCCCTGCAACTGTCGTGGATCATCCCCATCACCCTCATCAGCGGGTTGCTGGGTTCCCTGCTCGATAGCCTTCTGGGGGCTACTGTGCAAGGCGTCTTCTACTGCGCCCGGTGCGAGACGGAGACCGAGAAAGAGGTTCACAGCTGTCGGCTACGAACCAGTCACCTGCGGGGGTGGCGGTGGCTCAACAACGACGTGGTCAATTCCCTCAGTTCAGTGGGGGGAGCTGCGGTGGCGATGACTATTTGGGGAGTTATCTCCGGGTGGTAGCAGGCTCCGCCTGGTGCAGCCAACCCTGACGGCAAGTCCAAACTGCGCAGAAGGGGTCCGGCGCTGTGTCAGAGCCCGGACCCTCACAAACCACTAGTCGCCAGTCTTTCTAGGACTGAAACCTGACGATACGAACGAAGCTGTCCGCATCCAACGATGCGCCACCCACCAGAGCGCCATCTACTTCGGGCTGGGCCATAAGATCGTCCACATTCCCAGGCTTGACGCTGCCTCCGTACATGATGCAGACGTCCTGGGCCACCTCGTCGCCGTAGAGACCGCTCAAGTTGTTGCGGATCGCGGAGTGCATCTCATCAGCCTGGCTGGGCGTGGCCGTATGACCGGTCCCGATGGCCCAGATAGGCTCATAGGCCACGGCCACCTGCCCCATCGCCTCTGCCGGGATGTCCTGCAGGCCACGGTAGACCTGCATGCTCACCACGGTCTTCTGCCTCCCCTCACCTCGCTGCTCAAGGGTCTCTCCGACACAGAGGATGGGCTTGAGTCCGTGCTCCAAAGCCGCCTTCAACTTCTGATTGATGAACTGGTCGCTCTCCTGGAAGTACTGGCGACGCTCGCTGTGGCCAAGAATCACATAGCTGCACCCGACATCCAGCAGCATCTTGGGCGAAGTCTCTCCCGTGTACGCGCCCTCATCTGCCGGGAAGAGGTTCTGCGCCCCGACCTGGACACTGCTCCCCTGAAGAGCCTTAGCGACCGCGTATAGCGCTGTGAAAGGAGGGCAGACCAGAATCTCCCGCTCCGTGACGTCTCCCAGGGCCGCATTCAACTGCCCCGCCAACGCTACAGACTCACCCACGGTCTTGTGCATCTTCCAGTTGCCAGCCATGATGATCTTGCGTGTCACGTTATCCTCCAACTGAGTGCAGTGCTCTGTTTGCAGGGACGGCCGAGCGATCCGGTATCAACCACATCATATTATACCAGCCCTGTTGTGCTTTGACAATACAGGGCTGTGTCACCCCAGAGGCACTCTCGTGGAAGCCATCGCTGGAGATCTCTCGGGCATTCTTGGTGAGGCGCAGGCACCGCCCTCCCTGCCCACGAAAAGGCCGCGAGCATGCTTGGCGTCAATCCAGCTTCGAGCCAGGTCCCTTGACTGGGGCACCAACAGAGATATAATAACTTGGACTGGCCATACAGGAGCCGCGATGGCAGCTGCACAGTGCATCGGACAAGGGCAAGACAGATCACCAGAAGATGACTATCAGCCTCACCTTTGACCAGGTCAATAGCTTCGTCCTATCCAAACAGCATCTCTCCCCACAGGCAGAGGGGATCGGCCTCGTCCAGGCTGTTCGTGACGTGGGTGGCCTGCACGCCACCTCCGCCACCGTCCCCTATCTCTCTTTGCGCGCCCGGTACGCAAGCTTCGACAGAGCCCAGTTGCAGAGAGCGCTGTATGACGAGCGCAGCCTGGCCAAGGTGCTCTGCATGCGCAACACACTCTTCATCCTGCCGAAGGACCTGCTGCCAGCCGCCTACCAGGCCACCAGGAAGCGGCGAGATGCCACCATAGACAGATACCTCCGCCATTACGGGATCTCTCGCCAGGAGTATAGGCGCTCCGTTGCCACCATTGAGGACCTCATGGGCTCCTCGGCACTGACGGCCGCCGAGATCAAGGATGGGTTAAAGGATGACCGCCTGAACATCGTGGTAGACCTCATGCCCAACGACTGGCAACTGGTCAGGGCACGCCCTCGCGGCAGTTGGCGCAGCAGCCTTCAGGAATACAGTGTCTTCGAGGTCTGGTTTCCCGACGTGGACCTGGAGTCCATCTCTGTAGAAGAGGCGCAGGCCAGGCTGGTGCGACACTACCTATCCAGTCTTGGTCCGGCCACAGAGGACGACATCGTGTGGTGGACCGGACTGGGCAAACAGGAGATCAGGCGGGCGCTGGCAAGCATCAGCCAGCACACGAGGGAGATTGAGGTCCAGGGTCTGGACCCTGACTTCCTGTTGCTGGAGCAGGAGTCGAAGGACCTCGCTGGCGACGTCAAAGCGGCTGGTGTGGTAGCACTTCTGCCCGGCCTGGACCCCTACATCATGGGCTACAAGGACCGCGCCAGATTCCTGAATCCCAGCAAGTACAACAAGGTATTCGACAGGGCAGGAAACGCGCTGCCCACCATCTGGCAGGATGGGCGCGTGATTGGTGTCTGGATGGAGGACCGTAAGAGCCAGAGCCTCCAGCTGCTCCTCTTCGACGAAGCGGACGGAAAGCTGTCGGCTCAACTCGAAAAGGAAGCGCAACACCTGAGCCATTTCCTCGAGCACGACGCGCCCGACATCGAGATTCAGGTCTACCCGGAAGATGTCTACCCCAAGACACCTTTCTCCCTGGCTCGTAACGGAGGATCACCGCTGTAGGAGGGAGACCATCAAGGACTGGCGTGACAAGCTGAGAGCAGATCCCTTACCCTGGCTTCTGGAAGAGGACAACCCTTCGGTGCGCTACTTCGCCCTGCGGGACCTCCTCCGCCGGCCCCCAGATGATTCCCAACTGCAAGATGCGCGAGCAGCCATCATGGCCTCGGATTCCGTGAGGGAGATCCTGAAAGCCCAATACCCCCAGGGGTACTGGGTCAAGCCAGACCGGGGCTACAGCCCCAAGTACAGAGCCACCGTGTGGCAGCTCATGTTCCTCTCAGAGCTGGGCGCAACGTCAACCGAAGCCATCGACAGAGCGTGCCGATTCGTCCTGGAGCACAGCTTCCTGCCCGAGCAAGGCCTCTTTTCCGCCACCAAGACGGGCACGGGGACGATCATCTGCCTCAACGGCAACCTCCTCCGCGCCCTGGGTCATTTCGGCTACAGCGATCACCCCACGGTCAAGACGGTGACGGAGATGCTGGCAGCCCAGATAGCGACAGAGGGGTACAAGTGCCTTGCCAATGCGCCCGATCGCTCGAAAAGAGAAACCTGGCTCCCCTGTGTTTGGGGGGCCATCAAAGCTCTCCGTGCCTTTGCACCGATACCTGACAGGGAGCGATCGGAAGCTGTCAAGGAAGCGGTGGACCAAGGCGTGGATTTCCTGTTCTCACGCGATCTCTCAGGGGCAGAGTATCCCGGTGGGACCGGGCAGGTGAGTCCCCTGTGGTTCAGATTTGGCTTCCCGCTGGGGTACCATAGCGATGTGCTGGAGGCACTGGACGTCTTGGCACAACTGGGCCATGGGGCCGAACCCCGGTTGCAGACAGCCGTCGAGTTCGTCTTGGAAAAGCAGGATAGTGAAGGTCGCTGGTCCCTGGAACACGTGCTGGACAGGGCATGGGCGCGGTTTGGCCGGAAGGGGGAGCCCAGCAAGTGGGTGACACTTAGAGCACTGACGATACTCAGCAAACTGAGCTAGAGCCCACTACGAACGCCCTCGACTAGTACTCCACCCTTCTTCCCGTGAAGATCATCACCAATCTCTCCAGTATCACGACGAAGACGATGACCGCCGCATCGACGATGATGGTCAGCAGGAAAGCGAAGGTGAGGCTCCCGAGAGCTCGTAGGAAGAAGCCAGATAGCGGGTAATAGACCTCCTGCAACAGGCCAAACCCATACAGTACAACCACAGCCCCACAGCAATAGAGGCCCAGGGACAACCACGCCTGCCGATCCGACTCACTGGGAAGCATGGCATTGCTGATGGAGAAGACCAGATAGACCCACAGCCAGAAGTTGGCCACCGACATGTACTGCCCCAGTGTGGAGAGGAGCTCCTCGGGGGACAGTTGCGCAGCTAGCTCACCAAGGGCTGCCAAACCGAAGACGGAGTGCGCTATGAGGAGGATGAGAAGGCTACCGGTAACCAAAGGTGCCAGACCGATGATACTACCCCGCACAGGGTCGGTTCTGGCCATGGATACGGAACCCAACCGCATGGGGCCACCCCCCTTGCTGGATGGGCCGATGGCTATCTTACCTACAGGCACACGCAGTAGCTTGGCGGTGATCCAGTGGCTCAACTCGTGCACCAGTACGCCCGGCAGAAGGAGGAGGAAGTACAGTAAGATGGCCACGACGTGGCTGTCGCTCAACAGAAGGCCCAGGCCGTAGAGATGCGTGCTGAGCCAGCGCTTCATCAACACCAGGCAGAATAGAAGAGCCGCGAACCAAATCAGCGGTACCCACTCAGTCCAGTCTATCGAGTTACCTCCTCGCCTTTTCTGCCAGAAAGCCTGGCGCAGTTTCCACTACCATCTCGAATTGGCGCCTTGCGCCCTCAATATCTCCCGTCTGGGCCAGGTACAATCCCCTGCAGAAGTGGCCCTCGGGGACCTGCGCGTCGAGCCGCAGAGCCAGCTCGCACTCTGCCCCACCCTCCTCCAGGTCACCGCCGAGCGCGCGGCACGTCCCCAGTACCGTGGCCCTGCCCTCCACGCCCAGTTGCCTGGTGATCCTGGACGGGCCGACACTCTCGCCGACGACGATGGGCACCAGCGTGTCTCCTTCGCTTCAAGACGAGCTGTTTTGCGTACGCAAACACGGCCCCTGGGACCCCGTGGACATGCACATTGTATGCCGGGGTTGTTAACACTTCAAGAACGCAGCGTAAACGCTTGGTCAAGTCCTACCGGGGACGGCGAGGGCCCTGAGGGAGCGAGCCGCTGGGGTCCGCGGTCAGAGCCCTGCACTCTGGCCCGCGGTCGTGTTGGCCCGCGCGGTCGAGTAGAGGTTCAACAGTGCCCCTACCAGCTTGCGGGGATCGTGCTGCCAGGGGTTCTCCCGATCAACGAGGTCCCGCGTGATGAACTGGTAAGTCCCTCCCAGCTGCGTCTCAGGTGCTACGGCCTCCACGCTCATGTGAGGCGGAAACTGAACGTCCACCTTGTCGTTGGCCAGCACATAGGCAAACAGGTCCCGCCCCACGTGCTCCTCCAACGCTGCCAGGTGATCGTCGAGGGAAAAGTGATCTGTCTCTCCCTCTTCCGTGGCAATATTGCTGACGTAAACCTTGATGGCGGGGGAGGCTCGCAGGGCGCTGGCTATGCCCGGAACCAGCAGATTGGGCAGGACGCTGGTGAAAAGGCTGCCAGGGCCCATAGTGATCAACTCGGCCTCCAGGATGGCCTTGATGGCCCCGGGATACCCCGGCACCTTGTCAGGCTCCAGGAACACCCTCTCTATCGGCCTGCCCGCCTTGGAGATCTGGGACTCCCCCTCTACCCGGTCTGGTCCCTGTACCTCCTCGCCATCATCCCGCAGTTCGGCCCACAGAGTTACGTTCTCCAGCGTGGAAGGAACGATACGTCCGTGTATGTTGAGGACGCGACTCGACTCCAGGATAGCGCGTTCGAAGTTCCCTGTCACCGCGGCCATGGCCGCGATGAAGAGGTTGCCGAAGCTGTGCCCGTTCAGGCCTTCAGCTTCCCCAAAGCGATACTGGAACAGTCGAGCGGTTAGCGACTCGTCGTCCGCCAGAGCCGCGATAGAGCTGCGGAAGTCCCCAGGCGGCAACAGTCCCAGATCACGTCGTAGGCGCCCAGAACTACCACCGTCGTCCGCCACGGTGACGATGGCGGTGATATTGTCGGTGTGCTCCTTCAGCCCCCGCAGGAGCGCCGACAGCCCCGTGCCACCGCCTATGGCGACAACTTTGGGCCCGCGGCCACGCTGGCGGTGGTCATAGATGATGTCGGCCAGGCTGCTCTGTCCGGGCGCACGGAAGGCGGATAGCAGTGACCTGTTGAGCTGCAAGACGGCGATGGTGATGGCTGCAACCCCTGCCACACCAAACAGGAGTCCTCGCCAGGCACGGGGAATGAACTGCAGAGTGAGGTAGTAGAAGACAGAGGGAAAAGTCCAGGTCCGATAGACGTCTACGAGGAGGTAGCCGACACCCAGGCTGACGATGGTGATGCCGCCGAAGAGGAGCAGCAGCCAGCGCTTGACCCCCATCCCTGGTATTAGCCATTTCAGAGCGGACCCAAACCTGGGACCAAAGCGCATGGAAGCCTCTCCTGCCCCAGTACCATTATAGCGCGCGGGCGACGCGAAGTCAATCGATCTCGGTCGCTTTCTCCTCTTTAGCGAAGAAGCTGGCTGTCCCAGAGGCGCAGCATCAGCAACTCAGATGCAGGGCTGCGATGACCGGACCTCTCTCGGACAGGCAGTGGTGGGTCTCGCACGCCTGTCCTCTCTTCTGCACGATGACTTCGAAGCTTCCAGGTCTTAGGTAGTCAAGCGTCTGAGCCGGTACGCGCCTCAACCCAGCGTGGTCCGTGCCGACGACCAGCGGCCTCGTCTCCTCGTCTGGACTCGCTCGAGGTCCTCTGGCACCAGTCCATGCCCGGTCTGGCGCAGCCAGTGGCTCACCACGCGGTCTGGGAAGATGATGACGTCGGACGTATGCCTCTTCCCTTCGATGACGATGCATCCAAAGCCCTGGCATTCTATCATCACTCGACTTCTTTCATGGCTCATAGGTTCCTGGCCATTCTATCAGGAAGACACTCCGCACACCATGTAGGACCTCGCAACCCTTCTGAGCTGACGCAAATGGTCAATTAGATGCCACCAGGCCTGTGGCATGGTCTTGGCAAGACACACCGCCGACATGCAGAAGGCCTACGGCGGCGGCTGCTCCGTCGCCTGCCGGCAACTCTGCGAAAGACACGTTGTGGAAGGGCAATGGCGGTGCTACAATCCGCTGGTCTGTCACGGACCGGTCAGGGTGACCAGGGTCTCGCCGAGAGAGGCTGGCAATTGCAGAAACTCACCTACAAGGGAATCGCCCTGCTCTACCTCCCCCTGGCTGCAAGCTGGGCACTGATGCTTATGGAGGCGCCCCTCGTCAACGCCTTCCTGGCCAGGGGAGTGGATCCAGAACTGTCCCTCGCTGCTTTTGGAGTTGCCTTCGCCATCATCCTGGTCGTGGAAGCCCCCGTCCTGATGATTCTGGAGTTGAGTATCGCTCTCTCCAAAAACATTGCGGCTTTTCACCAGATACGGCGATTCTATGTTCTCGTCGGCTTGGCCATCACCGCTCTGGGTCTTCTCCTCTTCTATACCCCGCTCTGTCAGCTTCTCCTCTGCGATCTCATGAGAATCCCACCCAGGATCGCGGAGGCCACGGTACCTGCACTGCGCGTGTTTGTGTGGTGGCCTTTTCCCATCGGCTGGCGCCGCCTCTATCAGGGAATACTCGTCAACGACGGACGCACCAGGATCATCAGCATAGCGACCGCGATTCGACTGCTCGTACTCGTTGCTGTGCTGGCAGTTGGGCTGTCTCTCGGCACCATACCCGGCGCCATCCTGGGCTCCATCACCATGCTGTTGGCCGTCGCGGTGGAGGCGGGCATCATCTACTGGGCAGCGATCCCCACGCTTGAGGGGAGCCTGTCAAGGAAGCAGGCGGATGCAGAACCTATCACCCTACGCTACCTCTGGTTCTTCTACCTTCCCCTGGCCATCACCGCGGTGCTGCGCCAAGGCATACGCCCGCTGACAAGCGCGGGCATAGCGGCGGCACCGATGGCCGAGCTATCGCTCGCCGCCTGGCCCGTAGCCTTCAGCCTGGCAAGCGTCTTCTGGGGCCCGACCATGGGCCTACAGCAAGTCACCGTCGCCTTGACCACCGACAAGGACTCCTGGCACACCGTGAGTCGTTTTGTACTGGCCGTCGGAGTCCTGCTCACCTTAGCCCTGGCCCTCATTTCCTTCACGCCGCTCCTGTGGGTGGTTCTCGGCCCTCTCTTCGGACTATCGGAGGTCGTCGCGGCGCTGGCCGCGCCCGCCGTGAGGATCCAGGTCCTACTGCCTCTGGCCTACACCTTTCACGCCCTCTTTACCGGCCTCCTGGTGAAGCAAGCTCGTACCACCAGGGTGCGGACGGCCAAGATCGTCAACATAGGAGTCGTGGGGTTAACGCTCTACGGCGGACTTGTGTATGCTGGGCTGTGGGGCTCGGTGCTAGGCGCTGTCGCCGTCACCTCAGGATCCTTGGCGGAGGCCGCCTGGCTATACTGGCGCAGCAGACAGGCGATGGAGCTCGTGGCAGGCGTCAGCCACGTTGACACCCCCACATAGGCGCCACTAACCTGGCCGCGAAGACCTCAACTCACCAGCCGGGCTCCGCCGCCATCTTCTCGTGCACCCCGAAGCAGTGTATAATAGTTGCAGAGCATGAGTCTGAGAATCTTCCTCGACAAGGCAAGACAGGAACATCGACTCACCGTCATCACCGACGAGGTCGACCCTGACCTGGAAATGGCCAGGGTCATCAACACCTTGGAAGGCCAGCCCCTGCTCTTCGAAAAGGTGAGAGGTTACGACTACAGCGTCGCCGCGAGCGTGTGCGGGGCACGAGAGAACCTCGCCCTGGACCTGGGAGTGGAAGTCGGGCAACTGCTGTATATCCTGGCAGACGCGCTGGAGCATCCTTCGGAACCCATGATCATCGACACAGGTGCTTGCCAGGAAGTGGTCCAAGAACCGGTGGATCTGGAGGCGCTGCCCATCCTGACTCATCTGCCGCAGGATGCCGGGCCTTACATCACCGCGGGCGTAGCCGTGACCAGAGATCCGCACCACGGGCGAAACGTCTCCTTCCATCGTTTGCTGCGCAGGGGCCGGACGCAACTGGTGGCGCGCGTCGTCGAGGGGCGCGGGACAGATACCCTGGTGAGGAAGAGCTCTGGCGATGTCGAAGTTGCCATCTGCATCGGCAATTCCCTGCCAGTTCTGGTCGCCGCAGCCACCTCTGCTTGCCCCGACGTTGACGAGTTCAGCATTGCCAACGCCCTGCGACCGACGCCCCTGGTGAAGTGCCTCACCGTCGACCTGGAGGTACCTGCCGAGACGGAGATCGTGCTGGAGGGACACATCACGCAAGCCACGGCCCCGGAAGGTCCTTTTCTCGATCTCACAGAGACCATGGATATCGTGCGGGAGGGTCCCATCGTGGAGATCTCCTGCATTACCCACCGCCGCGACGCCATCTACCAGGCGCTTCTGCCAGGCGGGCAGGAGCACAAGCTCCTCATGGGCTTGCCTCGAGAGCCCACGATCTACGCCGAGGTGAGCAAGGTCTGTCACTGCCTGAACGTGCTCCTCACACCCGGCGCGGGCACCTGGTTGCACGGAGTGGTGCAGGTTCAGAAGCGGGGCGCCGACGACGGACGCCGGGCCATCGAGGCGGCGTTTCGCGGCCACCCCTCCATGAAGCACGTAGTCGTGGTGGACGAAGACACCGACATCTACGACCCCCGCGATGTGGAATGGGCCATCGCCACCAGGTTCCAGGCCGATCGGGACTTGATGATCCTGGAGCATCAACCCGGCAGCTCTCTCGACCCATCAGCCACGCACGCGCCTGGCGAGAAGACCCGAACGACGAAGATGGGCCTCGACGCCACCATCCCCTGGCGCAAGCCCAACGGAGAACCGCGCTCCGAGGAGGAGAGAGCGGCTTTCCACAGAATCAGATACCAAGAGTAGGGACCGCCCGTGCGCCTGAATGACGAGGAACGAGCCATCCTGTCGGGGCGTGAAGGCCCCGCTGCCCAGAAGGCCCTGGAGATCGTGGCTGCCCTGGGGGAAATCTACAGGGCAGAGGACCTGATACCGGTGGTGAGTGCACAGGTGGCTGGCGTGAGCTACGGCAATCTGGGAGAGGCGGGACTGGAATTCCTTCGTGCCTGGGCAGATGAGGGGGCTCGCGTAGTCGTTCCAACGACCCTCAACCCCGCAGGAATGGACCTGCAAGCATGGCGGGAGCTGGGCATTCCCGAAGAGTACGCTCGCCGTCAGCTGGAGGTGGTCGAGGTCTACCGCACTATGGGCATCACCATCAGTTGTTCCTGCACGCCCTATCTGGCAGGAAACCTCCCGGGCTTCGGGCACCACATCGCGTGGAGCGAATCCTCGGCGGTGAGTTATGCCAACTCCGTGCTCGGCGCGCGCACCAATCGGGAGGGCGGCCCGAGCGCGCTGGCCGCGGCCATCACGGGCCGCACCGCCAGGTACGGGCTACATTTGGACCATAACCGACAAGGGCATCTCGTAGTGGAAGTTGGCTGTCCCCTAGGCTCGCCCGCCGACTTCAGCGCCCTGGGATACATGGTGGGCCAGATGGCGACCGACAGAGTGCCCTACTTGCGATTGAACTCCGGGCCAGAGCCAGGCCTGGACGAACTGAAGGCGCTGGGGGCTGCCATGGCGGCCAGTGGGGCCGTGGCCCTCTACCATGTGGAAGGTCTCACGCCAGAGGCGCGCTCTCACAACATGCTGGCCAGTGGCGCCACCGTCATCAACATTGACTCCCTCGATGAAAGCTACCAGGCGCTGGACGGCACGAGCCAGGACATTGACCTGGTTTGGATCGGGTGTCCCCACGCCTCGCTGGCCGAGATCGAGCACACGGCTGATTTACTCGCTGGCGCACAGATCGAAGCAGAGCTCTGGGTCACCACGGCTCGAGACGTGCTCGAAACAGCCAGCGCCAAAGGATTGACCGGCCGGATAGAGGCCTGTGCCGGCAGAGTGGTCGCCGACGCCTGCCTGGTCGGCGCTCCTCTGGGCGAGATGGGGTTCAGAAACATCGCCACCAACTCCACCAAGGGCGCCTTCTATCTCCGCAACCACTCCCATCTGCAAGTCCGGTTCGGATCTCTGGCTCAATGCGTCGAGGCTGCCACCAGGGGGAGATGGCCAGCATGAAGATGCACGGCAGAGTGATCAGACAGGGCCAGGCGGAGGGAGAGGCGCTGGTCTCCCAACAACCCATAGGTTTTTTTGGCGGAGTGGACGCGGAGACGGGATTGATTGTGGAGTCCGGTCACGAGCTGGAGGGCGAGTCTATCTCCGGAAGGATACTGGTCTTCCCTCGGGGCAAAGGCAGCACCGTTGGCTCCTACACTCTCTACCGCCTTCGCAGGAAGGGCCTGGCGCCCGCCGGTATCATCAACGCCCAGAGCGAGGCCATCGTAGCCGTGGGAGCCATTATCGCCGATATTCCCACTGTGGACTGTATAGACGTGGGGCAGATTAGCACGGGAGACATGGTGTCCATACAGGGTGCCTTGGTTGAGGTTTGCCAACCAGGCGCGTCGCTCTGAGTAATCCTGTCTGGGGCGCAGAGGCAGGCCGCCGGACACCGTGCATGGGCCAGGCTCACGCACGAGATAAAGGCCCTGTCCGACAGCGAGCCTGTGGATCGGTGAAGGGGAGAAGAGAAAATGATGGTCCATCCCCCTCTGTCCATTCTCTGTGTGGCAGAGGACGAGGGCTCAGCTCTCCAGCCACTTCTCGTGTATCTGCAATCTATGGTCCACATCCGTCTCGCCATCGAATCGCGTTTGCCCGAAGACCTCTCCCCCTACGATGTTGTGCTCGCTGCGCCTGCCAATGCTCCTGAGGAGCGCCGCCATCTCGAGCGATTCGTCGAGGCCGGTGGTGGGTGGCTGGCGCTGGTGGGCCCCTCAGTCGATCATCTCCCGGAGATCTTTGGAGCTCAACCTGGCCCCTTTGGACCGCGCACCGAGTTGCGAATCTACTTCAACTGCTCCGACCACCCCTTGGCAGCCCGACTACCCGACCCCATCTATGTGGGCTCATCTCACCGGCCCCTGGAGACAACTGCCGAGGATGTGGAAGTGGTACTTTGCACCGACTGGCGCTACCAGCGGAGCACTGTCCTGGTCACACGTAGGGTGGACAAGGGCCAGGTGGCGTGCACCACCCTGCCAGTGTCTGACCGTCGTCCCGTGCAGCAGATACTCTACCGTCTTCTGCGTTGGCTGGCCGGGCACTCTCACGACAAGGGGACCCTGGGAGTCGGACTATTGGGCTACTCCCGATCCATCGGCCAGGCACATGGTCTTGCCGTGGAAGCCACCCCCGGTTTGAGCCTCGTCGCCGTCTGTGATCTCGACCGGCAGAGACTCGACGAAGTTCGACGGGAGTTCCCTCAGGCGAAGACGTGCCAATCGGCATCAGCTCTCTCAGGCGACCCCCACGTTGAAGTGGTAGTAGTTGCCACACCCCCCAATAGTCATGCCGACTTGGCCGTGCAGATGATGGAAGCAGGAAAGCACGTGGTGTGCGAAAAGCCGCTGGCCCTGAACACCGGACAAACGACCTCCATGGTAGAAACGGCAATCCGGCAGAAGGTGCATCTGGGATGCTACCAGAACCGGCGTTGGGACGCTGACTACCTGGCCATCAAGCAGGCGGTGGATGAAGGGCTGATCGGGGATCTGTTCTATGTCGAGACCTTCGTTGGCGGCTTCCTGCATCCGTGCGGACTCTGGCATTCCCATGAGGCCATCTCGGGGGGCACGGCCTACGACTGGGGCGCCCACTACCTCGATTGGGTGGTGAGCCTTATACCAGAGCCGGTCGTCTCCGTCGTCGGGACCCGCCACAAGCGCGTCTGGCACGATACCACCAATGCGGATCAGGAGAGGATACACGTTCGTTTCGCCGGCGGTCAGGAGGCAGAGTTCCTTCACTCAGATATCGCCGCGGCGAGGAAGCCCAAATGGTATCTCCTGGGGACCGAGGGCGCGATCGTGGGGCGTTGGCGAGACGTGACTACCTACGAAATAGACCCTGTTCACTACTTCCAAGAACATGAGATCCCGGCCACCGAGATGGTGTCAGACTTGACCCTCTACAGCCGGCACCCCTCTGGGCAGATTCTGGCTCAGAAATTGGCGCCACCCGAGCGTCAGCCCTACGGCTTCTACTACAACCTAGCGGATCACTTGCTCACCGGCGAGCCCATCGTCGCCCCGTTGGAGCAGTCGGTCCGTGTGGTAGCCATCCTGGAAGCAGCCGCCCGCTCTGCGGCCAGCGGCGGCACCGTGGAGGAGCTGGGTGGCTAAACGCGTCAGGTGGGGTATTCTGGGCAATGCGAATATCGCCCGCGTCTGTGTCATCCCGGCCATAGGCAAGTCAGACAACGGGACGGTGCATGCCCTCGCCACCCGGTCGCCTGAGCGAGTCGAGGAACTCGCCACACGACATCGCATACAGCAAGTCTACGATAGTTACGATGCGTTGCTTGCCGATCCCGACGTCGAGGCGATCTACATCCCCCTTCCCAACCACCTCCACCACCCCTGGACGCTCAAGGCGCTCGACGCGGGCAAGCACGTGCTTTGCGAAAAACCGCTTGCGTGCAACGCCCGACAAGCCAGGGAGATGGCCGAAGCCGCAGAGCACTCGGGATTGCTGCTCATGGAAGCATTTATGTATCGCTTCCACCCACGGAGCAGGCTCATCAAACAGATGGTGGACGAGGGCGTCGTCGGCACGCCAAGGCTGGTGCGGTCTGCCTTCTGCTATGTCATGGACGAAGAAAACATGGCGAAGGAGGACAACGCTCGCCTCCGACCAGAAGCGGGAGCAGGTGCCCTGCTGGACATAGGATGCTACAGCACGAGCGTTGCTCGGTGGCTGATGGGTCACGAGCCAACTCACGCTCAAGGCCAGGCCACTTATCACACCACCGGTGTCGACGTCCACTTCGTAGGCACCCTCCGCTTTCCGGACGGTGGCTTGGCTACCATAGAGGCCAGCTTCGTCTCCGCCTTGCAGCAAACGTACTCCGTCCTGGGAAGTGAAGGCGCCATCGAGTTGCCCCACGATGCCTTCGTACCCTGGGACAGGGACGCAGCATACACTGTGCGCAAGGTGGACGAGGAGCAAGGCAGCCTGCACACAGTGCCAGGGGCAGACGAATACCAGCTCATGGTAGAGCATTTCGGCGCGGCGGTGCTGGGCGGCACGAGCCTGGCCTTTGGACCCGAGGAAAGCGTCCACAACATGGAAGTGCTGGACGCACTCGCAGAAGCTGCCCAGATCGGCCGAACGGTGCCTTTGCGACGCTAGCCACAGCAACCCCGACATAGATAGGCATTCCAGATCCCTCAGGTCTTGCCCAGTCTTCTCCCTCCTCTTGTGTCAGTTCCAGAGACTACTCCGACAAGCCCTGTTTCCTGCTCAGCACCGCCCACCGGAGCGCGGAGCGGCGTGGTCAGTGGCGCCTTCATGGGGTGCACGCGGCGTGCATGACCTCTAGACAGCTGAGAAGAGACGGCAGCCCGCCTTGGAGATACGGTGAAGGCCAATCATGTTGAAAATCCTCAAATCCTGTGATAGAATGCCGTATCAGCAGCGCCTGGCTGGTCCGCTTCTCTCAGGGTTACGGCATCCTGTTGGACTGACTATCCGCGCCAAGCAATCTCCGGGGATAGGTACCACGTCCATCTTATCGTACTCGGAAACGAAGATGTCAGAGATGATCAACCCGTACATCGCCGGTGCGCCAGTCACCGAGAAGACCATGTTCTTCGGCCGGCAGGACGTCTTCGAATGGGTCCAGCGTTCCCTCACCGGCAAGTTCGTGAACCACATCCTCGTCATCCACGGCCAACGCCGGGTCGGCAAGACCTCCGTCCTCAAGCAGATACCCTTCCACCTTCCGCCCACCTACATCCCCGTCTTCTTCGACCTTCAAGGACGCACTCATACAACCATCGATCGCTTCCTATGGCGCCTCGCCAAGGAGATCACCCGCACCCTCCGCACCGCCGAGGACATCTCCCTACCAGAACTCACCAGAGAGGAGTTCTCTGAGGACCCAGAGCTGTTCCAAAACCAGCTCCTCCCGCAGATTAGCCAAGCTATCGGCGACCGCCGGCTGCTCCTCATCTTCGACGAGTTTGACTCCCTCGAGGAACCTACCGCCAGGGAGATGCTGACCCAAGACCTGGTCCCATACTTCTCCCGCCTGATGCACGCCCCTGGCCCCCTCGCCTTCATCTTCTGCATAGGCTCGTCTGGCCGCAAACTGGAGCACATGCAGGCCTCGTACACCGACTTTTTCCGCATCGCTCTCTACAGGAAGATCAGCTTCCTGGGAAAGGAGGAAGCCGCCCGCCTCATCACACAACCCGCCGCTGGCGTCATCGAGTACGCTCCTCAAGCCGTTGAGGACATTTTCCGCATCACTTCGGGTCACCCCTATTTCACCCAGCTTCTCTGCCATGAGCTTTTCGCCTACTGCCAGAAGAGCGGCAAGACGCGCATCGCCCTCCGCGATGTCGAGGCTGTGTTGGATGATGTAGTGGAGAGGGGCACCGTCAACCTCAAGTTCGTCTGGGATGACGCCTCAGACCCCGAGAGGTACGTCCTCACCGCTCTCTCCCTGTCTGAAGACGGCCGGGACGCGAAGTCCATCCACAAGTTCCTGCAAGGCAAGAAGGTGCGCATCTCTCAACGGGAGGTCGGCGACTCGCTGAGACACCTCCAGGAAAAGGATGTCTTGGCCTCTGATAACACCTTCACGGTGGATTTGCTGAGACTGTGGCTTTTGGAGAACGAACCTCTGGAGCGAGTGATCGAGGAGTTGATAGAGGTCAGTCCCATCGCCACCAGGTACATTGAGATCGCCGAGGAGTTCTGCGAGGCAGGCAACCAAGAGGAAGCTCTGGACAGCTATCGCCGTGCCCTACGGGTTGACAGTCACAATCTGAGAGCGCAGGTTGGTATCGCGTCCCTCACCTATGAGCGAGGGGATCTATCTCAGTCCGCCGAGGAATACCAGAAAGCTCTGGACATCGATCCAGAGGACATAAGTGCGAGGTCTGGCTTCTGCCAGACCCACCTGGCCCTGGGCGACCAACTGAGGGAAAAGGGACAGATCGAAAAGGCTCTGGAGCACTATCGCCAGGTACTCTCGGTCAATGAGCAGCACATGGAAGCACAGGAGAGGCTCGCCGCCCATCATGCCCAGGTGGCGGGCGAACTCCGAGCAGCCGAGAAGTTCGATGAGGCTATCGAGGCCCTTTCGAAGGCCCTGGAGTTCACCCCCGAGGACCCGGCGATCGCGGAGCGGTTGGCCGAGACCCGAGCAGCCAAGCGTACCAAGGGCCTGACCACCCTCAGGGAGGCAGGTGAGGAGCACTTCCAGGCGCAGAGATGGGAACGGGCCATCGGCTCCTTCGAGGAGTACCTTTCCCTGGAACCTGAGGATGAGGGGGCGGTCCAGGCGGTTGAGTCCAGGCTCGCCGAGGCCCGAGAACAAGGGGAGTTGGCAGCGACGTACAGCCAGGCGCAGGCCGCACTGAACCAGAAACGGTACGCCGAGGCGGTGAGCCTTCTCACGGAGATCATCAACCGTGATGTGGGCTACAAAGACGCCACCAGGTTGCTGACCCAGGCGGTGGAGTTGCAGCGTGAGGCCAGGCCCTTCTGGAAGAACAGCCGGGTGTTGGGAGGGGCCGGCGGAGGTGTTCTCCTGGTCGTCATCGCTGTCTTGCTGGTCCGGTTCCTGCCAGGATTGGCCCCCGGGGCAGTTCCGCCTGCGCAGACATCTTCCATTACCCCCACACGCATCCCTGGGGCGACATCCACGGTGATGCTGTGGGATATGGGTGTGACAGCCACCTCAGCACCAATGCCCGCTCCCGGTATCCGCAGGCTGCAAGGACACTCAGATCAGGTGCGGGGCGTGGCCTTCTCGCCCGATGGGGCAGTCCTGGCCTCGGGATCGGCTGACGGTACGGTGATTCTCTGGGATGTGGTGAGCGGACAGCAGTTGCGTACGCTGGAAGGGCATAACAAGATGGTGGAGAGCGTCGCCTTCTCACCTGACGGACAAAGGCTAGCCTCGGGGTCCTTCGACTCCACACTGATTCTATGGGATGTGCAGAGCGGAGAAAAGTTGCGTACTCTCCAGCACACGGGAGGAATAGAGAGCGTGGCCTTCTCGCCCGACGGGCAGGCTCTGGCATCGGCCGTTTCAGCCGAACCGCCGTGTCCGGTAGTTCTATGGGATGTGCAGAGCGGGCAGGTACTGCATACCCTAGAAGGGCATATAGCTCCTGTCAATACGGTGGCGTTTTCGCCTGATGGATACACCTTGGCCTCGGGGTCGGACGACGGCACAGTGAGGCTGTGGGGCGTGGAAAGTGGGCAGCCGCAGGTTACCCTGGAATCGCTCTTGTCAGGGGTCGAGACTGTGGCTTTTTCCCCCGACGGGGCGATCCTGGCCTGGGGAGGGTACGATCCCAAGGTCATCCTCTGGGATGTGGAAACCGGTCAACTACTGCGCAGCCTGGAAGGCCATGTGGACGGAATAGGGGGCGTGGCCTTCTCGCCAGACGGTGCGACCCTGGCGTCCGGGTCATATGACTCGACCGTGATTCTGTGGGATGTGCAGAGCGGGCAACGACTGGACACCCTGGAAGGGCACACCAACGGGGTGCGAACCGTGGCCTTCTCGCCTGATGGGGCGATCCTGGCGTCAGGGTCACTCGACAACACGGTGCTGCTGTGGGCCATGGAGGCCGTGATGGCCGCCCCTGCTCCAACGCCACCAGCGGCCACACCTACCTTCACACTGCCACCACCCACACCAACGCCTACACCAGCCCCAACGCCGCCAGCGACCACGGTTACCCTCACGCCGCCGCCAGCCACGTCAACGCTCGGGCCGGAGGCTGACCCCTATGCCGGGATGGCCTTGATCCCTGCCGGCGAGTTCACCATGGGGAGTGACGCAGCGAACATGCGACCGATACACATAGTATACCTGGACGCCTTTTACATAGACATCCACGAGGTCACCAACGCCCAGTATCGGCAGTGCGTCGAGGCCCGGTCTTGTGAGCCTCCGGCCGAAAGCTGGTCCTATACTCGCGATTCCTACTACGAGAACTCGCAGTTCGACGAGTATCCAGTCATCTATGTCTCCTGGTACAATGCCCAGACGTACTGCGAATGGGCGGGCAAGCGCCTGCCCACGGAGGCCGAATGGGAGAAGGCGGCGCGGGGAACGGACGGACGGATCTATCCCTGGGGAGATGAGTGGGATGCATCAAAGTGCAATAGCTGGGAGTCAGGCATCGGGGATACGACATCGGTGGGACAATACTCAACGCGTGGGGACAGTCCTTATGGAGTGGCGGACATGGCGGGCAACGTCAGCGAGTGGGTGGCTGACTGGTATAAAGATGCTTATCAGAGCGATGCAAATCACAATCCGCAGGGGCCCTCTTCGGGGGTGCAGAAGATAACGCGTGGCGGGTCGTGGCTCCCCCCAAGCTTCGTTCACTGCGCTTCTCGCCAGAGGCTCGATCCGGGCCACAGGGACAACGATGTCGGATTTCGTTGCGCCCGGAGCTCTCCATAGTCTTCTGTCCTTTGTCAACTGTCTCCTGTGGGGTGTCTGGGGGGCACAGCCCCCCAGACGCGCGCCGCTGGACACGAGCGGGGTGCAGATAGAAGTTGAAGACATGGTGCAATCCCTATCCCAGGAGGTATCCCCTAACAGGCGGGCAAATGTCGAAGCAGTGTAGGAGCGAAGTAAGGCGATGATCTCCAACCCCTTTAGTTATGGCAATCCCATCCGTGATCCCCATCGCTTCTACGGCCGGCGATGGGAGGTACAACAGATCGTGGGCCGGCTGCTGAGCAGCGCCGTAGAGAGCACCTCCGTCGTAGGGGAGCGACGCATGGGGAAGACCTCGCTCCTAAACTACATCTCTCACCCCCAGGTTGCCCCCACTTTGGGGTTGACTGCCGATAAGTATGTGCTGGTCTACCTGGACTTCCAGGGGCTGGCCGACATCACACCCACTCGTTTCTGGCAACGGGTGCTGGGCAAAATGGCCCGTACTCTGCAGGATGCCGAACTGAAAGAGTGGGTCGGCGCGGTGAAGGATCAGAAAGGGATAGAGCTCTTTGACCTGGAAGACCTTTTCGATCTCGTGGCAGACAAGGGGCTGAGAACCGTTCTCCTCTTCGACGAGTTCGAGTACATCACCCAAAGTCCCAACTTCACCATAGACTTCTTCGCTGGCCTGAGGGCCCTGGCCATTCACCACCCGATCGCGCTCATTACTTCCACTCGTCGGGAGTTGGTGGAACTATGCCACTCCAACGAGATCAAGGGCAGCCCCTTCTTCAACATCTTCAGCAGTGTGGTTCTCAAGCCGATGAGCGCCGAGGAGGTGGATGAACTGCTAGCTGGCTTGCTGGCCGATGCGCCGTTCCCCCTCACTATTGAGGAACGTGACTACCTACACCACCTGGCCGGATGTCAGCCGATGTTCGTACAGATGGCAGGCTACTACCTGTACGAAGGTCACCAGAGAGGGTATGAAGGCCAGGCTCTATATCAGTTCGTGGAAGAGAGCTTCGCCCAGCAGGCCGATCCTCATCTCAACTACCAATGGAATCATTCCACAGAAAGCGAGAAGATCACCCTGCTGGCTATGCTGGCGCTGAACCGAGCGAAGAAAGAGAAAGAACCTGCTCCCGACGCCGAGCAACTCTCGAAGCTCCATCCCAGGGCGAAGCACGACCTGCGCGACTTAACGACCCGGGGGCTGACGGTCGAAGATGGTGGGCGCTACGCCCTCTGTTCTTCCGTCTTCGCCGATTGGATCGCGCACGAGATCACGGCCGCTGCAGGCGAGGAAGAGGAAGAGCAAAGCGCCGAGGCATGGCTACGAGGTCATGAAGAAGTCGACAAAGGGCTGGGCGACAAGGTGAAATCCGTCCTACCCGGGTTCAACAAGAAGTACTGGCCCATCATGGGCGCTTTCGTCAAAGAGCTCTCGCTGAAGCTGATGGTGGATGAGGTAGTCCATATGACCACCTTGCTGCTCACGCGATAAGCCGACCACCGCTACCCCAGATACCCCAAACCCCTCAGGCGCTCCTTGATCTCCTCCTCCGCTTCCTCTGTGTACGCGGTCTCGTGCAACTCCCTGGACGAGCCGTCCTCGCTCTGGAGGAGCGTGACCTGGTTTCTGAATTCCTCGGTGAATGCCTCTGAGAGCACCCTGCCGTCCATGTCCTGAGGAACAGGGCACTCCATAGCGTAGAGGACCGTCGGGGCCAGGTCCTCGATGCCCGCGCCCTCTATGGCCGCCCCCTTCTTGACTCCCTTGCCAGTCATGATCAGCAATCCCTGGTCGCGGTGCATACCGGAGTATCTGTAGACCGTATCCACCGTGACGTTGGAGCCGAAGTCGGCCAGCCCGAAGAAGATGTTCCTCTCATCCCGAGGACGGAGGATAAGGTCGGGCGCCCGATCCAGATAGGGCCCCTGATAGATGTCTTCCCTCTTGAGTATCTCGCCAATGAGAGGCTCGCCTGTGCCCGGGTCGACGAAGTCCCGGGCCAGGCCCATGATCTCCTCACGCACTTCTTCGTACTCCCGGCCGGGCTCCACAATGCCCTCCGGCTCCCTGCCCCTCACATTGAGATAGATCGAGCCCAAGTGTCGACCGAAGGAGTAGGCCTTGGACCGGGACCAGTCCACATCCAGGAAGGACAGGAAGACCAGTTTCATCAAGTAGTCCATCGAGTACAGCCCCTTGTACTCGGCGTGCCTGGCGAGGCCAATTCTGTCGGCGATGCGATGGACATTGCGCAGTGTGAATCCCGCATCGAATAGCCATCGCTTGAGCAGCCTGAAGGGATCTCGCTTCAACTGAAGAAGGCCAACCTGGAGTAGCCAGTTGTTGAGCACGATGAAGTTATGGGCGGGACCCATTCCGTGGTCGGAGAGAATGATAATCACCGTGTCCTCGTCAGCTCTGGCCACTATCTCCGCCAGTTTCTCGTCCACCCGCTGAAAGTACCGTACCACAGGACCACTCTTGTCCGTTCCGTCACCAGGCTGGCGCCACGGGTGTCCAGGATCCAGGTAATGCCAAAGCTGATGTAGAACGCGGTCCGTGTCGAACAGCACCACCATGAACAGATCCGTGGGATACCTGTCCATGAGGTGCGAGACCGTCCTGGAGCGCAGATCTAGCAGCTCATCGCAGGCCTGGAAGAAGCTGCCTCTTCGCGACTCCGCAAAGGTCTCCGTGGGGTAGATGGTGTAATACCCGATCTGGTCTTTCAGTTCCCGCCACAGGTCAGCTGGGTAGCAGAAATCCTGCGCCGCATAGGGCGTCATCCAACCACTGATCATGTACCCGTTGACCTCCTCCACGGGATAGGAGATGGGCACATTGACCACTCCTACCTTCCTACCCCGATTGCTGAGGAGTCTCCAAAGGGCAATGCCATCCCGCTGACTGGCGTTCACCGGCGGGAAGACATAGGTGCCCTCCCGGCGGTACAAGAAGTCATAGATGCCGGTCTTTCCCGGGTTCTTGCCCGTCATGAATGTGGACCAGGAGGGCCCCGACGTGGGCGGGACGGTCGATCTCAGCTCCCCCACCGTCCCCTCTTCCATGAGCTTGCGTAAGGTGGGCAGTTTGCCCTCTGTAGCCCAGGCCTCGATGAGGCTGAGGGGGACCCCGTCCAGTCCAACTATCAGTACCTTGGTCTTTGAGCCCATACCAGCCTCAGTCTCTACTCATCATCGGTATGAGAGTAGTATTCAATCGCCGTGCCGTCTTCGAAAAGCCCCCCCTCAATCCCCCGGAACCTAAAGGCCTCGTACGTGGTCACAGCCGCAACGATGGTGAGGAAGAACACTACACCCAAAATCACCTGGGGGATCCCCAGCCGGTCGGCAGCGCTACCCACAAAAAGCATGATGGGTATGGCCACCACATTGGCCAGCAGGAAGTAGACAGCGATGACTCGCCCCCGGAGTTCAGGCGGTGACTTCTCTTGGAGAAGCGTCTCTGCTGGTATGACCACCAAAGATATCTCCGCTCCCAGTGTCACGGACAGCGCCATGATCACGGGCATTTTGGGGATCGTCGCCCACAAAGGCAGATCGAAGCCTGCCACCCCGAAACCCAGCATGGTAACGGCCATCGCTGAGAACCCGACGCTGGACATCACCTCTCGACGAAACCTGTATCCGAAGCGCCCCACCAAGAAGGTGTTGACCAGCATGCCGAGCCCCGCCGGCGCGAACACGAAGATGGCATCTTCAGGAAGCATGCCCAGCACGCGAGTCGAGTACCCTGGGGCCACCATAGCCATCATCATCAAGAGGGTAGTGGTCATGGCCAGTTGACTGAGGGCGATGATAATGGAGCGCTTGCCAGCCACATATCGCCATCCCTCACGCAGTTCCTCCCACGCCGTCTTCAGCATGGAGGCACCCGCCTGCACAACCAGCCGGGGCTTATCGCGGGGTATCCGGGACAACAACAGCGACGCAACCAGATACATGAAAGCCACGATGGCGAATGATCCCTTGATCCCTAGCACCTTCACGGTCAGCGGGGCCAGGATCACCAGCCCAACTACCTGCGTGCCGATGAGGGTCAGATTGAACAATGCGTTGGCGGTCAACAGCCGCTCCTCGCCCACCAGCAGAGGGATAGTCGTCGCCTCAGCCGGGGCAAAGAACTGGCCGATGGCCGAAGAGATGAAGGTGACGGCATAGATCACCAGCAGTAGCGACCATCCCCCTAGACGATCCAGCACCACGATGTAGGTGGCCACCGTGAGGACTCGGATGCCGTTGCTGGCCAGCATGACCAGCTTGTTGGACAACCGATCGACCACTATCCCGGCCACAGAACTCAGTATCACGGCTGGCAGGCTGAAGGAAAGTATCATGACGGCCATGTGAGCCGTGGAGCGAGTAAGGGTCTCAATGAGGACTATCTGGACGAAATGGATGCCGTTCTGCGCCGTCTGGGAAAGGATCTGCGCCATCCAGAGGACGAAGAAGTTCCTGTTCTTGACAACTGCAGTGAAGGTTCTATCTTGGACCATCATTCGTGCCCCAGCGAAGGAGCCACCCTCCCTTGGGACACGAAAGCCTTGACCCGCTTCTCGAATACACGTCTGGGCATCAGCACCCGTCGGTTACACTTCAAGCACTGGATCCCAATGTCGGCACCCACGCGGACCACGCGCCACTCGAAGTTGCCACAGGGATGCTTCTTCCGCAGACGAACGACGTCGTCCAAGTGAATCTCCATCACCATGCAAGTGGTTTCTCCTCGGCAACTTACCAGTTTACCACAAATCATGGCCGAAGGACCACTTCTTTACCTTGGCCGGGGTTTCCGGTATAATAACACCGTAGAAGCCTCGTCGTCAAGGAGTGTGCAGAGTTCATGTTCGGGCTGGATCTGGCTACATTTGCCGCCATCATCGTCGCCGTGCTCATCGCCATCGATGTTCACGAGTGCTGTCACGCCTGGGTAGCCTCGCAGCTGGGGGATCCCACAGCCAGGAGTCTGGGCAGGGTATCTCTGAACCCCATCGTACACCTGGACCCCCTGGGAACCATCATGATCTTCCTGACCGCTCTTACTGGATTCGGCATCGGGTGGGGGAAGCCGGTGCCTGTGGATCCTCGCAGGCTGCGCTACGGCCCCATGAAGGGCATGGGAATCGTCTCACTTGCCGGCCCCGCAGCCAATCTGACTACCGCAGCGGTCTTGGCCATACCTTTCAGGGCGGGAACGCCGGTTCTTCCCACTTTCCTGCTGGAGCTTATCTTCATCGTGGCCATGGTCAACATCGGACTGGCCATCTTCAACCTCATCCCGATCCCGCCCTTAGACGGGTACGGCGTCCTGTTGGGCATCCTGGGCAGCATCGGAGCCCCGTGGGCCTATCGATGGTCTTACAACCTGGCTCGCTACGAGCGCTACGGTCCGATGCTGCTGCTCCTGGTGATCATAGCCGATCGGTATATTCCCATCTTCAGTTCCATTATCTATCCGCCCTACATGCTACTCAGACAGTTGATACTGGGAGTCTGATCGCCTTGCGCGTCCTTCACCGTGTGCGCCAGTTCACCCTGGCGCTGGGGGCGCAAGCAACACATGCAACGGTCGAAGACCTGGCACAGAACCTTGACACACGCCAGCAAGAGTTGTTTCACCAGATGCCTTCCATGGATCAGCGCCACTGCCTGGCCGTATTCCGGGCGCTCCGTGAAGCCGGGCACACAGATCCATCGCTGCTTCAGGCTGCTCTGATCCACGACGCGGGCAAGTCGCTGGGGCCAGTGGGCGTCAGGCATCGCGTGACCGCGGTCCTGGCCAAGGCGCTCTCACCGCGGCTTTGGGAGAGGCTGGACGGTGGGCCGGGCAGCTGGCTGTATCCCTTTCGCGTACATCGCCATCACGCAGCCCTCGGGGCCGAGTTGGCGGCACAAGCGGGATGCTCACCGGAAGTCGTCTGGCTGGTTGCTCACCACGAGGACGATCAGCGAGACGCGCGGGCCCGGCACAGCATGGGCGGAGGGCTGGCAGCGCTGCAGGCTGCTGACCGGATCAACTAGAGCGAAGCGTCAGACTTAGGAGGTCGGAATGTCTCAACCCAAGATCACCATCGTGGGGCTCGGCAAAATCGGGTCGTCCATCGGCCTGGCCTTGCGAAAGGCTCAACCAGACTTCACCGTCGTGGGTCACGACAAAGATGGCGCTTTGTCTCGGAAAGCGCAGGACCTCGGGGCGGTCGAGAGGTGGGAAAAGAACCTGGTTTCGGCCGTTGAAGATGCCGAGTTGGTCGTCATCACCACGTCTGTGCCGGACATACGGAAGGTAATGGAATCAGTCGGACCCTATCTCGGGGCCAACTGCGTGGTCACAGACACCGCGGTGGTCAAGGGAGAGGTAATGAGATGGGCCGACGAATTCCTGCCCGAGACTGTACATTTCGTAGGCGGTCATCCCATTGTCAGCCAGCAAGGTGGAGACGCAGATGCTGCCAGGGCGGATCTCTTCACCGGGTGCACCTACTGTGTTGTCCCCTCCACCAGGTCTCATCCCGCGGCCATCGAGTTGGTGACCAGCATGGCTCTCACCCTCGGCGCGGAACCCTTCTTCCTGGACGTCGACGAGCACGACGGCCAAATAGCGGGTGTCGAGCATCTGCCTGTCCTCCTGTCCGCAGCCTTGCTGCTGAGCACGACCCAGGCCCCTTCATGGAGGGACCTCAGAAGGCTACCCGGAGAGACCTTCTGGAGGGCAACCGAGTTCCCATCCTCGGATCCCGAGGACGTCGGTGGCATCTGCCTCGCCAACAAGGAGAACATCTCTCGGTGGATAGATGCCTATGTCACTAGCTTGAAGGAACTGCAGGAGAAGCTAGTTGCTGCGGAGGACGGTGATTGGCAAGAGCTGTTCACGGAACTGATGGACGCCCGCAGTCGATGGCGTGCAGGTAGAGGCACTCCCTCAGAGGAAGCCTCCTCCAGAACAATGGAGGACCTTCGCAGCATGACCTCGCTGGGCTCCCTCCTCGGCCTGAATCAGTTCCGCGACCTCAAGAAGAGAATGGAAGGGCGAGCGCCCAGGTAGCATGCCACACACCTACGTCCTGGCCTGCGCCGACGGGACGCTGTACACTGGCTGGACAACGAACCTGGAGCGCAGGATTCGCGCTCACCAGGCGGGGATGGGGAGCAGGTACACCAGAGCACGCCTGCCGGTGATTCTGGTCTATCAACTGGAGCACCTGACGGCCAGGGAGGCCAGACGGCAGGAGGCGGCGATACGACGACTCCCTCGACGGAAAAAGCTGGAACTCATCAACAGCGCGAAGTCTTGATCCTCGCCCCGACCTCCTTTTTTGCTGACTACGGCTGCCACGTCCGCATCCTCGTTGAGGTGCTCGCACTCCAAAGACTCGGCCATCGAGTCACTGTCTGCACCTATCACAACGGCGAGGACATTGAAGGTCTCCACATCGTAAGAACGCCCGGCATCCCCTGGCGTCGCCAATACGAGGTAGGCTCGTCGCTTCACAAAGTCGCCTTCGATGCCCTGCTCTCCATCCGCTCTCTGGCCTGGACTGTGCGCCGAAGGCCGGACATCATCCACGCCCACCTGCACGAGGGGGCGTTGATAGGCTTCTTCCTTAGCCGTCTGTGGCGCATTCCATTGATCTTCGACTTCCAGGGCAGCCTCACCGGAGAGATGCTCGACCACGGGTTCCTGTCCCCCAATAGTTGGTTCCGCGCTTCGCTGCGCAGGCTTGAGCAACTCATCGACCATCTGCCCGATACCGTCATCGTCAGTTCGAACCACGCCACCGGCCTCCTACGCCAGGAGTTCAACTGCGACGAGAAACAGATCCACCTCCTGCCCGATACTGTGGATACTGACCTCTTCTGCCCCAAGGGCACCGAAGACGGGATCCTCGATCTGAAGCAAGAACTTGGAATACCCCTCGGCAGTCAGGTGGTGGTCTACCTCGGACTGCTGGCCGAGTATCAGGGTATCTCCCTCCTGCTGCAAGCAGCGAGAGACCTGGTTCACAGATACCCAGACCTTCACTTCCTCGTCATGGGACACCCCAACGTGGAGCACTACCGTGCCCTGGCCGCCCGGCTGGGTATCGGCGAGCAAGTCACCTTCACGGGCCGGATTCATTACGTGGAAGCCCACCGCTACCTGCGCCTCGGGGATGTGGCCGTCGCTCCCAAGCTGTCAGCCACCGAAGGCAGCGGCAAGCTGGTCAACTACATGGCCATGGGCTTGCCCACAGTGGCCTTTGACACCCAGGTGAGCAGGGAATATCTGGGGGCATGGGGGGTGTACGCCAGAACAGGAGACTACGTCTCCCTGGCAGAGGCCATCGGGTCCATGCTAGAGGACAGGGCACGAGCCGCGACCCTGGGGAAGAAGCTGCGGGAACGGGCGGTCAGAGAGTACTCTTGGCCGGTGCTGCTTCAGAATCTGGGGGACATCTACTCAGGATTACTGGCCCGATGATGATCCTCTATCGTCGCCGATTGCGCCGGGCGGCAGTCCACGAGACGGAAGACCGCCAGCCATTCCTCTCTAGACCTGTCACCGTCGACCAGAGACGGAAACGCAGAGTCGTTGCCTCAGAGAGTTGCTACTCACGAAATGGCGATAATCTGATCTTGCCCTGTCATTCTAAGCCAAGCGAAGAATCTCTTCTCGGATTCTTCGGCGCTTCGCGCCTCAGAAAAACGCGGATATCTACCCGCCGCTCCAACTATGCCCATTCTCCTGCATGGATGTGAATGCAGTTCGTGATCAATACCCAGCGTGGCCGTCACTCGGCCTTGACCACCGAACCACAGTAGGGACACTCCGCGGAGGAGTGTCCTACCCAGGTCGCTTCGCTCTCCCTCATGGGCCCACCGCACTGCGGGCATTTTGGGGGGAGTTCCCCGCGAGACACCCCGGCGCGGGCTGGCGCTGGGAGTTGCTTCAGCTCTCGCTCCAGCGCCTCAGCCTCGGCTTGGCGGCCCTTGTCTCTCAGGACCTTCACCATCCTCTCGCCGAGACGTCGGGCCGCGCCAGGGCGTTGAGCCTGCTTGAAAAGCTCCAGCGCCTTCACTCCTCTCTCATAGGCCGCATCCACGTCGTCCAGTTGCAGGTAGCAGCGAGCAGCCTGAGCGGTGAGATTGGCTGCACGGAAGAAGTTCCCCCGTTCCTCGGCCCCTTGTGCCAGCTCGTCGAAGGCCGTTGCAGCCTCGTCGAACTTGCCCTGTTCTAACAGTACCATCGCCTTTCCGAGAGGCTCAGGCACTGGTCTCCCGGGCGGCAGGGGACCCCTTCTGCGAAACGGTCTCAAAGGTCGGAAACTTCGCCTCGAAACATGATCGTCCTCCGTGGTCGTCCTGTAAGGGGTGGAAGCACCAAACACCGGCCGCGCGTCAACGGTCCAACAGGGCAATGACCTCTCGCGCTCCCCTGCGACCGAGTTGCGCCCACGGTCGCGTCTCTCAAGCCGGGTAAGGCTTGCTCAGCAGGAAGGCGCCCAGCACCTTGGGGCCCGCGTGACAGGCCAGGACCGGGCCTCCTTCCACCACGCGTATCTGATCTCTGTCCAGTCCAGCCATCTCAGCCAGATTGTCGGCAAACGCAGAGGCTCTTTCCGGCGCCCGGGTGTGGAACACAGCAATCTTCTCCAGTGGCGCACGCGCCAGAGTATCATCCTGCACTCGCTCCACCGCCCCCTCGTACGAACGGGCCGCTCCTACCAGACTCAGCTCGCCATCGGCCATAACAAGCACAATCTTGAGATCGAACACACGCATCAGTCGGCCCATGATGGGCATCAGTCTGGCCAGCCTGCCGCCTTTCCTCACGTTCTCAATGGTATCCAGCGCAACATAGAAACGGATCCTCCGGGCCACGTCCCTGACAAGGTCCACGATCTCCTCTCGCCCCACCCCCTGCGCGGCGGCCTCCGCTGCAGCTATGGCCTGCCATGCCAGCCCTGCCGACACGGTGCCAGAGTCGATGACCGATATCCTTCCGCCGAACCTACGCGCCGCAGCGCAGGCAGTCCCATACGTCCCACTGTAGTGACTCAAGAGGGTCACACACACTACGTCGTATCCCGCCTCAACGTAGCGTGCAAACACCTCCTCGAACGCACCGCCGGGAGGTTGCGAGGTCTTGGGCCAGAAGGGGCCCCGGGCCTTCTCCCAGTACTCGTCTTGGGAGAGTTCCCCGTTGTAGTAGACCTCGGGTCCAAAGCTGACGGACAGAGGGACCATCACGATCCCCAGGCTGTCTGCCTCAGCGCGAGAGAGATCACACGTGCTGTCGGTGACTACCTTAACCTTGGCTTCAGCCATCACTGCTCCGTCAGCGGCCGGCCGAACACCAGATAGCCGGTGTGTGCGACCATCCGATCCTCTGGCCGCAGCCGGGCCGCCACCGTTTTATAGTGACGCAAGAGCATCTCGCTCACCTCCAGATCGACAAAACCCCTGAGCTCCAATTCCTCCAGCAGGGCTGAGACCTGGTTGGTGGTTGGCACCAGGGCGCCGAAGAAGCTGCCCGGCGCCAGTGCCTCCTTGACCCTGCCAACGTACAGCTGGGGCTCGCGCACGTCCATGAATAGCGCATCTACTTCCTTCTCATCGAACCCCTCGGCGATGCCCCGGCACTTCAGGTCCACCAAGTCCAACATCCCGATTCTGGAGAGGTTACGCGCGGCCAGATCGATCATGTCTTGGCGCCTGTCGTAGGAGTAGACCCTGCCGGAGGGCATCACTCCTCTGGCCAGAGCGATGGTCATGGCGCCGCTGCCGGTACCAGCCTCGATGACCCTGGATCCGGGCAGGATGTTCATCTTCAGCAGCACGTACCCACTCTCTTTGGGGTAGATGATCTGGCTCTCTCGCCTGACGTTCATGATGAGGTCGTGGATGGAAGGTCGGAGGAGGTAGAAGGGGTAGCCCAACTGGGAGGTCAGCTGGGCTCCGAAGGGCTGGCCCAGCATGTCGTCATGTCTGATGAACCCCCGATGGGTGTGCAGCGACTCCCCGGGGCTCAAGCGCATGGTGAATCGTTTGCCGTCCTTCCCGAGCAGCAAGACCAGATCCTGCGCCTTTGCGATAGACATGCCTCAACTCAGCAGTGCACCGGCATTGAAGGAGGACAATGGGCGGAACAGGGCTCGAACCTGCGACCTCTTCCTTGTAAGGGAAGCGCTCTCCCGGCTGAGCTATCCGCCCGGTTCACCTGGAGTATAGGGTGGAGAGGGGACAAAGTCAACCGGAGGAACCAGTCTGGTGCGCCAGCGTGCCGTCCTACATGCTCTCCGGGGCGCTGACACCCATCAGGGCCAGGACGCGCGCCAGCACGATCTGTGCCGCCGCCACGAGCTTCAGTCGTGCCTTGTTCAGGGGAACGTCCTCGGGAAGGGAAGAGACCACCCGACATTGCTTGTAGAAGGGGTGGAAGGCGCCCGCCAATTCCAGGGCATAGTGCGGCAAGTGGTGTGGGCTCAGACCGGTTGCCGCCTTCTCCACTACCTCTGGCAAGCGTAGCATGTGTCGAATCAGAGTCAGTTCCGCAGGGTGGACGAGCAGGGAAGCGTCGCCATCCGTGAAGTCTATGTGCCCGGCGTGGCGCATGATGCTGGCGATACGGGCGTGTGCGTACTGCACGTAGTACACCGGGTTTTCACTGGACTGCTCCTTGGCCAGGTCAAGATCCAGGTCCATCTGGCTGTCCGCAGCACGAGCCAGGAGGTGGAAACGCACCGCATCAGGGCCAATCTCCTCGAGCACCTCTCGCAGAGTGATGAAGTCGCCAGTGCGCTTGGATAACCGTACGATCTCCCCTCCGCGCCTCAAAGTGACCAGTTGGTAGAGCAGAAGCACCAGCCTCTCGGGGTCCACGCCTATGGCTCTCATGGCCGCCTTCATGCGCGGCACATGACCCTGATGATCGGCTCCCCACACGTCTATCACTCTATCGAACCCCCGCAGGATGAACTTGTCGTAGTGATAGGCTATGTCCGAAGCCAGGTAGCCGGGCTCTCCATCGGATCGGACGAGGACGTTGTCCTTGTCATCGCCCAACTCGCTAGAGGTGAACCACACCGCTCCATCCCTGTGGGCGATGTATCCCCTCGCCTCGAGAAAGGCCTTCACCTTGTCAAAGAGCCCATCTTGGTAGAGGCTCTTCTCGGAAAACCACCGATCATACCTCACGCCCATCAGGCTGAGATCATCGCGCATGGAAGCCAGCATCTTCTCCCGGCCCACATCATAGAGAGCATCTACCCCCTCCTCGCGGGGCATATCCAGGTACCTGCTTCCCGCCTGACTGGCTACCTCGTCACCGATCTCCGTGACGTAGGTGCCCGGATAGCCACCGTCAGGGAGGGGCTCATCGCGACCCAGTGCCTGGGCATAGCGAGCGTACAGACTCTCGCTGAAGGCCCTCATTTGCGTGCCTGCATCGTTGATGTAGAACTCTCGCTCAACCTCATATCCGGCGGCCTCCAGGACGTTGGCCAGACTATCTCCAATGGCCGCATTCCGTCCGGACCCTACGTGCAGGGGACCTGTAGGGTTGGCGCTGACATACTCTACCTGTACCTTCTGCCCCCGGCCCAGCGTGAGCTTACCGTAGCCCTCTCCTGCGCCCAGCATCTCGTCGACCTGCCTGGCCAGCCACCCCTCGTCCAGTCTGAAGTTGATGAAACCAGGCCGGGCCACCTCCACCTGAGCGATGAACTCGGAGTCTGGTAGACGAGAGGCGACGATTTCGGCTATACGCAGGGGGGGCATGCGTGCCACCCCAGCAAGCTGTAGACCGGCCGTGGCCGCGTAATCTCCGTGTTCCTCTCGTTGCGGTCGCTCCACCACCAGCTGCGGAACATCGAACCCTGGCAGTTCGCCAGCCTCCTGTGCGGCCACAATGGCCTGCTGAACCAGCTTCCCTATCTCACCTGACAGTTCTAATAGCACGCCTAGACCTGGTAGGCCTCCATCTGCTCCCAGTTCTCGCCAACCTTTGTGTCCACCCTCAGCGACGCATCGAGGTCCCAGGCGCTCTCCATCACCGAGCGCACCAGGTCCGCCACAGGAGACAACTCCCCTCGTGGCACCTCCAGCACGAGTTCATCGTGAACCTGGAGAATCATCCTGGCAGCGAAGTTCTCCTTCTGGAGAGCGTCATGCAGGTGCACCATAGCGATCTTGAGGATGTCGGCAGCGGAACCCTGAATGGGCATGTTGATCGCCTCACGCTCAGCGGCGCGCTTCACTCCCGTGTGGGCTCTGCCGCTGGTCCGCAACTCTGGGAAGTACCGGCGCCGCCCCAGGAGGGTGGACACGTAGCCTAGCTCCCGCGCCCCCGCCTTGGTCTCCTCTACATAGTCGCGCACCTTTTCATAGCGCGCGAAGTAGTTGTCTATGAACCTCCGAGACTGCTCCACGGACAGACTGGTTCTCTGTGATAGACCGTACTCGCCCATCCCGTAAATGATGCCGAAATTGATGGTCTTGGCGATGCGACGCATCTCTGGGGTGACATCGGACAAGGGCACCTCGAATACGGCGGCGGCAGTGCTGGCATGGATGTCCTCGCCGCGACCGAACGCGGCCAGGAGGCTCGGGTCCTGGGAGATGTGGGCAAGGATACGCAGCTCCACCTGAGAGTAGTCCACTCCCAGTAGCAGCCAGCCCTCCTCAGACACGAAGGCACAGCGTACATGCCGGCCCAGTTCGGTGCGCACCGGGATGTTCTGCAGGTTGGGATCGCTGGAAGAGATCCGGCCTGTCACCGTGCCCGTTTGATTGTACGAGGTATGCACTCTGCCCGTCTCCCGGTTCACCAACAGGGGTAGGGCATCCACGTAGGTAGACTTGATCTTGGTCAGCTGTCGATGCTCCAGGATGAGGTCGATGATGGGATGCAGGCTCTTCAACTCCTCCAACACACTCGCTCTGGTGGAGAACCCGGTCTTGGTCTTCGCCCTGACAGGCAGTCCCATTTCATCGAAAAGGACCTGACCCAGTTGCTGGGTGGAGCTCAAATTGAAGGGACGTCCCGCCAGGCGTTGGATTTGCTCCTCCAGCTCCACGATGCGCCGGTGCATGCCTGTCGAGATGTCCATCAGTTCATCTGTGTCGAGCGCCACGCCGACCATCTCCATGTCCATGAGCACTTGCACCAGGGGCATCTCCACGCCGCGGAACAGATCCCACTGTTCTCGCTCCCGTAGCTCCTTCTCCAGCACATTGACCAGCCGCATGGTAGCATCGGCATCGGCCCCCGCGTAGCCAGCGGTGTCAGCGATGGAAATCTGGGCCACTGTGATCTGACTTCGGCCTTTCCCGATGAGATCAGTGATGGGCTTCATCTCCAGGCCGAGCTTGCTCCAGGCCAGATCCTTCAGTCCGAATCCCCGCCGCGATGGCTCCAGGAGATAGGCTGCGATCATGGTGTCGAAGTCCAGGCCGCGCACTTCAATCCCGTGGCGCCTTAGGACCGTGAGGTCGTACTTCCCGTTGTGGGCAGCTTTTGCCACCTTGGGGTTCTCCAACACCGGACCCAGACGTTCGATCACCAATCCCATTGGCAACTGCCCGGACGAGCCCTGTGCGAGCAGGTGACCCACAGGCACATAGTAACCTCGGCCCGGCTCTGCTGCGAAGGAGAGACCCACCAGGTCCGCCTTCATGGAATCCGTGCTGGTCGTTTCCACATCAATGGCGATCCGCGCCGCCCGGGAGAGTTCGGAGACCAGCGAGACCAGCTGCCCCTCCGTAGTCACCGCTACCGATGCCTCCCCCGCTAGTGGCTCCCGACCGAACAACGTCATCTGTCTGGGCCGCTCTCGCTCGCTCGAGGGCAGTCTCTGGACGAGGCTTCTGAACTCTAGCTCGCGGAAAAGCTCCGTCACTGCGTCGCGGTCGTAATCGCCTGTCCGGCACTTCTCGAGATCTAAGCCAATGGGCACATCCGTCACGATGGTGGCCAGGTGCTTGCTGAGCAGGGCCTGCTTCTCCTGACCCGCTAGGGCCTTTCTCGCCCTGCCAGACTCGATCTCCTCCAGATGCTCGTATATCTGCTCTACAGTGCCGTAGCGCTGAATCAGTTCCCGGGCGGTTTTGTCCCCCACACCGACTACGCCGGGGATGTTGTCTGTCTTGTCGCCCACCAGTCCTTTGTAGTCCGCGAGCAACGTGGGATCAATGCCGTACTTCTCTCGCACTGCCTTTTCGTCGTGCAGCCTGGCGTCCGAAAACCTCTGGCTGTGTCCCCCCGGCATCATCACCTTCACTGTGGGCGAGACCAGCTGGAGGGTGTCATTATCACCCGTGACGATGACTGTCTCGGTCCCGGCATCGCTCGCTTGCACTGCCAGAGCGCCAATGAGATCATCAGCTTCGTAGCCGGGGAGTTCGAAAGCGGGGATGTTCATCGCCCGGACCACCTCCCGGATGCGGTCCATCTGGCCGCGCATCTCCTCCTGCATCGGCGGGCGGTGGGCCTTATACTCCTCGAACTCCTCGTGACGAAAAGTGGCTACCGGGGCATCGAAAGCGACAGCAATGTAGTCTGGTTTCTCAGCCTGCAGCGCGTGGAGGAGCATCATGGTGAAGCCATAGACAGCATTGGTCAGTTCGCCCTTGGAAGTGGAGAACCCGTCCACCGGCAAAGCGAAGAAGGCGCGATAGGCCAACGCGTGTCCATCGATGAGCATCAGTTTCTTGGCCATGGGATCGACGCCTCCGCGGGGTTGACTGATTGTACGAAGTCGTAGGTCAAAAGTCAACAATACGGTGCCTGGGCGCGCAGGAGAGCCGCTTCACCTCTGCGATGGGCGTCGGCGAGATGGCGCTGGGCACACGCCCGACCTACGAAGTCAGCATGTCCCCTCCTCGGTGACCACCTCGCGTAGATCCGCCATCACCATACCACGCTTTCCACGGTGTGCTCAGAGACCAACCCAGAACAGGCTCTTCTCCCTCATCCGAGGTTGAAATCCGCTCCCCCATGTGCTATACTACGCCTAGGGGTTTGCCCCTGGCGGGCCGTTAGCTCAGCCTGGTTAGAGCACCTGCCTTTTAAGCAGGGTGTCGCTGGTTCGAGTCCAGCACGGCCCATCTGAGCCACCCTAGCTCAGTCGGTAGAGCAAGCGCCTCGTAAGCGCTAGGTCATCGGTTCGAATCCGATGGGTGGCTCCTGAGCACCAAGATCTTGGGCTGACCGAAGTCTGGGTTGGCCCTTTTTTGCAGGGGGCAAGAGGCCACTGAGAACGACCCCAGCGGTATGCCGACGGCCTTTCGCTCCCGGATTCCAGGTTCTTCGACAGCGCTATCGAACGCTTCGACGGGGTCCTGGGGCCGAGCCCACCAGCGCCAGGGCCTGAGTGGACAAGGCAACTGCGCTGTTCGGGGATGCAGAGCCTCGAGGAGGCCCTCATATGCCTCGACATGGCAGTGGTTAGCCAATGCGGAGCAGGGCGTGCAAGGCCTCGCGGAGAGTGTGGAAAGAGCCAGAAATGGCATGGTGATGCGAACACGCACGTTCCGGTGACCAAAACCTGGCAGTTTCGCCAGCAGAATCCTTCTTTCTGGGGCGAATCGCCTGGATTGACCACCATCCGGTTCCCTTAAATGTCGGGCCGTGTTTTTCAACACCCTCCCCAGCGTACTCTTGACAAGCGCTTTCTGGTGGCGTATAATACGATGATTGGGCGTGTTTCGGCGCTTAGACTGGCACCTCCGCGCGCGAGTCAACTCTGTGCGGACTGGCACATTCGCCAGCGGAGAACGTTCTGAAGTAAGACTGTGGGAGATCAAGCGCGGAGCATCGCTCGGACGAGTTTCAATGGCGCGAAAGGCTTCCAAGAACAAGAGGACACCCTTACGGGAACGCTTCCCCATCAGACTCGAGCCCCGTCTGCGAGAGGAGATCGTGGGCTTGCTGTTGATCGCTATCGGCGGCATCACGCTGTTGAACCTGCTCTCTGTGGGCCGCGCACAGGGGCTTCTCATTGATAGCTGGTCTCTGCTGCTGCGATGGATATTCGGATGGGGCGCCTTTCTGGTGGCTCTGGCCATGATCTTGGTGGGGGCGGTCTTGCTGCTGCGCAACCTTGAGTCGCTCCTGGCGGTATCGCGCCTCAGGGTTGCCGGTGGATTCCTGCTCTTCCTCAGCATCCTGGGTCTGTTTCACTTCTTTTACCCGGATCCCCTTCTCCTGGCCCAGGAGGGTCGAGGGGGCGGCCACGTCGGGTGGGCCATCAGCACGGCTTTGTACACCACTTTGGGCGACATTGGTGCCTTCCTGGTCCTGCTGCTCCTGGCTCTGGCAGGCGTCTTCCTCGTGGTGAGCATATCCCCTGCGCAGATGCGAGACGCAGCAACCGCCCTGAGTGCGCGGGCAGCGTCCATCTATCAAGATCACGTGACTCCCTACCTGGAGGGTCTGGAGGAGCAGCAAGAGGCTCCGGCGGAGGCCCAGCAAGAGGTGCCCCCCACGGCGGTTGACGAGGAATGGGAGCCGGAACGTCCGGTGGCCTACCAGCCGCCGCTGGACTTGGAGCCACCGCGCAGGCGGCCGAGACCTGACGAGGGACCGTTCCCATCGCTGGAGTTGCTGGAAGAGGTGTCCTTCGAAGCATTCAGTGAAACGGAGGCTCGGCGTAAGTCGAGAGTCATCGAAGAGACGCTGAGCAGCTTCGGCGTTCCAGCCAAGGTCGTGGAGATCAACCACGGGCCCACGGTTACCCAGTTCGGCGTCGAGCCGGGATATGTGGAGCGAAAGAGCCCTGACGGCGAGACCGTCTCCCGCAAGGTCCGGGTCAACAAGATAAGCTCACTGTCCAAGGATCTTGCCCTGGCCCTGGCTGCCACGGCCATCCGTGTCGAGGCCCCCGTGCCTGGGCGATCCATGGTGGGTATAGAGGTCCCCAACGACAAGATCTCCCTGGTTTCGCTTCGAGCGGTGATGGAGTCCGAGGTGTTCCAGGCGATGGACTCGCCCTTGAAGATGGCGCTGGGCCAGGACGTGTCGGGGCAGCCTGTGGCAGCCAGCCTGGACAACATGCCGCACCTGCTCATCGCCGGTGCCACGGGCTCAGGCAAGAGTGTGTGCATCAACTCCATCCTTACCTGCCTGCTGTTCAACAACTCTGCGGCGGCGCTAAAGCTGCTGATGATAGACCCCAAGACGGTGGAGTTGATTCATTTCAACGGACTCCCCCACCTGATAGCGCCGGTGGTCACAGACATGGAGCGGGTGCTCCCCGCCCTGAGATGGGTGATGGCGGAGATGGACCGCCGCTACTCCATTCTGTCGAGAGCTGCGGCTCGGAACATCGAAGACTTCAACTACCGAAAGTTGCCGCCGAACGAAGATCCCTTGCCCTATATCATCGTTGCCATCGACGAACTAGCAGACTTGATGATGATGGCCCCTGACGAAGTGGAGCGCATCATCTGCCGGCTGGCGCAGATGTCGCGCGCCACGGGGATACACCTGGTCATCGCCACGCAGCGGCCTTCTGTGGATGTGGTCACGGGACTGATCAAGGCCAACTTCCCAGCCCGCATCTCATTCGCCGTAACCTCCCAGGTGGATTCCCGGGTCGTTCTGGATACGGCAGGGGCCGAGACGCTGCTCGGGCAGGGTGACATGCTCTATATGGCCCCTGACTCCTCCAAGCTGGTACGGCTACAAGGCTGCTTCGTATCTGACCAGGAGATCGAAAGAGTGGTCCAGTTCTGGACAAAGACAGGGCCCCTGGAAATGGACACCGCCGCGCCCTGGGGGGAGATTGAGGCGGTGGACAGCGATAAGGAGCGCGACGAGCTGCTGGAGGAAGCCATCGAGCTCTTGAGAGAACAGGAACGTGCCTCCACCTCCCTGCTGCAAAGACGCCTTCGAATTGGCTACCCTAGGGCTGCCAGGCTCATGGATCAACTGGAAGAAGAGGGCATCGTCGGCCCTCCGGAGTCAGGGGGGCGTTGGAGAGAAGTCCTAATCCTTGAGGAGGACGAGGAGATGCAGGAGGACGATTGGGCATTGTGAATGTGAAAAGAAGGAGACTGTATGGCAAGGAAGGAACTGGAAGAGAGAATCAAGAAGAGTAAAGGAATTCAGGCCGAGGGTGTTGTGGTCAAGGCCCTGCCCAACGCCATGTTTCGGGTTCAGTTGGACACTGGACCCGAGGTGCTGGCTCACATCTCCGGAAAGATGAGGAAGTACTATATCCGCATCCTCCTGGGGGATCGTGTTCTCGTGGAGTTGTCGCCGTATGACCCGACGAGAGGCCGCATCCTTTACCGATACAAGGTGTAGGAGGCGTAGGGGTCGCCGTGCAGGAGACGGTATAAATACGGTGATCGTACCGTGCCAGAAAAGCCCCTAGGCTCTCTTCCGCGTTTGGATATCAAATGATCTATTTCGGAACGAGTGGCTTTAGCTACAAGGACTGGGTAGGACCATACTACCCTCAAGGCATGCCAAGTAGTGACTGGTTGGAGTTCTACGCTCGCGACTTCAGCGTCACCGAGCTGAACTTCTCCTACTACCGCGTCCCCACCAGATCCACTCTGGAGCGACTGGCGGCCAAGACGCCGGACGACTTCCTCTTCACGCTGAAGGCTCACCAGGACATGACGCATGACAGAGGAGCGGACGATAGTGTCTTCACTGAGTTTGTCGAGTCACTGGAGCCGCTCATCGATACAGGCAAGTTCGGCTGCATCCTGGCCCAGTTTCCCTGGTCCTTCCGTCCGGGGGAGGAAGGTCTTGACTACCTGCGAATGCTCCGGGAGAGATTGGACACTCTCCCCGTCGTCGTCGAGTTCCGAAACCGGGACTGGATCAGTGACCGTACTTTCGACTTCCTACGGGAGAACAAGCTGGGATTCTGCTGTGTAGACCAACCCCGCCTCAAGGGACTCATCCCCCCTGTGGCCGAGGCCACGAGTTCAATAGGGTACGTGCGCTTCCACGGTCGAAACGCCAAGAAATGGTGGCAGCACAAAGAGGCCTGGGAGCGTTACGACTATGCCTACAGCAACGAGGAGCTGGAGGAGTGGGTGCCAAAGCTCCGCAAGCTTGAGGAAGATACGGACAACACCTTCGTCTTTGCCAATAACCACTGGCAGGGTCAGGCCGTGCAGACTGCCCGGCAACTGCGCATGTTATTCCCTGACCTTGAGCCGAGGAGGTAGTGAGATGTCGGGACACTCGAAATGGTCAACCATCAAACGCAAGAAGCAAGCCACAGACGCCAAGCGAGGTCAGGCCTTCACCATAATCGCCCGGGAGCTCTCCATAACAGCGCGAGAGGGAGGCGGAGACCCTGACGCCAACTTCCGCCTGCGCCTGGTGATGGAAAAGGCCAAGCAGGCCAACATGCCCAAGGACAATATCGATAGGGCCATCAAGCGAGGAACGGGCGAGTTGAAAGGCGAGATCCTCGAGGAGATTATGTATGAGGGCTACGCCCCCCACGGCATTGCGCTGCTCCTCGATACCTTGACCGACAACCGTAATCGTGCTGTTTCTGACATCAGGCGCATCCTCACCCGGCACGGCGGCAAGCTGGCCGAAACCGGCGCGGTGAGCTACCTCTTCGAGCAAAAGGGATTCATCTCCGCAGAAGCAGCCGAAGCCGATCCGGAGGAGTTGGCTCTCCTGGTCATAGACGAAGGTGCCTTGGACGTGAACATCGACAGCAGCACCCTGGAAATCTATACCAACCCCAAGGACTTGCAGAAGCTCAAGGAGGCCGTGGAGGCGCGGGATATCGAACTGAATGCGGCGGACCTGATCATGACTCCCAAGACGATGACTGAACTCAGCGAATCCGACACCTTCAAGGTCATGCGCATCATCGAGGCACTGGAAGAACTCGACGACGTGCGGCAAGTATACTCCAACCTCTTCCTCACACCCGAGCTGGTCATCAAGTACGAAGAAGCGGAGTCATAGTCCGGCATCGAAAGATCATGTTGGTACTGGGGATCGATCCTGGCACAGCGATAACCGGCTGGGGGCTGGTCAGAAGGGACGGCGACGCACTTGCCCTGGTGGAATATGGGACGGTGAGGACTTCCCCTGACGCCGCCCTTCCTCAGCGACTCCAGACCATCTACCGGGAACTGGGCGAGGTCCTCGCCCGTCACCAGCCCAGCGCCGTGGCCGTGGAGAAGCTGTTCTTCAACAAGAATGCGCGCACTGCTATGGCTGTTGGCCAGGCGAGGGGTGTCGCCCTCCTGGCCGTGGCAGACGCCGGGTTGCCTCTACGCGAGTATACCCCCCTTGAAGTGAAGCTATCTGTGTGCGGCTACGGCAGGGCCAGCAAGGAGCAGATACAGAAGCTGGTGCAGATGCTGCTCACTCTCGACTTCGTCCCTCAACCCGATGATGCTGCTGATGCCATAGCTATAGCCATCTGTCACATCCACTCCTCGCGGCTGGAAGCCCTGGTCGCGGAGCAGGACCGGGCCGGCTAGCGTCTGTCGCCTGTCTATTCACTCAGAGATTCAGGTGGCACCTCGGCAAGGGTCCGCGGGGCGTAAGCCAAGCGGGGTGCCACCAGACGCTGACTGTTGATGCACAAGATCCAGGTCGTCTGATATGACCCTAGTCATGCCCGCCTTTCCTCCTTTTTCCCTCTCGGCCCTCATCAGATCGCACGGCTGGCGGGGACTCGCTCCCTTTTCCGCGGACGAGAATGACAATCGGCTCTCGCGGATCGAGCGGCTGCACTCTGGACGGGTGGTCGAGCTGGTCATGCAGGAGGCTGATGGCGGTGTGAGCGTGGGCGTACCCAGCGATCTCAACCACAGGGAGTTGGACGAGGTCCAGCACAAGGTCAAGTGGATGCTGGGACTCGACCAGGATTTGTCTGCGTTCTATGCAGTCGCACGCCACGAACTCAAACTGGCTCGAGTGGAGGGACGAGCCCAAGGACGCATCCTTAGATCACCCACCCTGTTCGAGGACGTGGTCAAGACCATCCTCACCACCAACACCAGTTGGGCCGGTACCATCCGCATGGTCAAGGCACTGGTCTCGCAACTCGGCGATCCGCTGCCGAGCGACCCTTCGCGACGAACCTTCCCGACCCCCAGCCAGGTGGCCTCTTGCGATGTCCGGAGACTGGACTCGACCACCAGACTCGGCTATCGGACACCTTCTGTGCTGGAACTGGCGCGGGCTGTGACCTCCGGCGTTCTGCAACTGGAGTCCCTGCAAACAACCGATGAGCCCACTGATCAGGTTCGCGCTCGTCTGCTAGAAATCGACGGAGTCGGCGCCTACTCGGCAGCCAACCTGCTCATCATGTTGGGGCGGTATGACTTCATGCCCGTAGACACTTGGGCACGCAAGCTCGTCTCCCACGAATGGCACAATGGCGAGCCAGTACGGAGCATGGACGTCGAGGCTGCCTTCGAACGCTGGGGAAAGTGGAAAGGACTCGCCTACTGGTTCTGGGACTGGTCGTACCTGGCTGGCCACTAGTGAGGGTGACACGGCTCTCTGCACTGCGGTACGATGCCCAGAGCGAGCATCGTAGGTCCGCTGAGGAGGAACACATGGCAGCACAGAAGATCCCCGGCGAGAGATGGAATCTGTAGGACCCACAGCGAGGCTACTTCACCACGAGCACCGGGCAAGGGGCGTGGCGCACCACGTAGTGGGAGACGCTGCCTACGAGGGCCTCCTCGACCATGCTCCGGCCCAGCGCTCCCAGGACGATGAGGTCGGCCCCCTGCCGTTCGGCGATGCGGACGATGGCCGTGCCTGAATGGCCATCGACACTCATCGTGCGGGCCTTCACCCCCTCTTGGTCGGCGATCTCCGCAGCCCTCTCCAGCACCTTGCCCCCGTACTCCCGCAACTCGTCAACTAGCTGCTGATAGAGCATTCCGGTGTACCAGGCAAAGCTGGTCTCCACCACATGCAGAATCAGCAACTCTGCCCCCGTCGTCCGGGCTAAATAGATCGCCTGGCGAGTGCCCTTCTGCGCCACCTCTGAGCCGTCGGTGGCATTGAGTATCAGTTTGTACTCGGGTGGTTTGATCTCCTCGCTCACGTCGCAACACCTCCAACATACTGGAGAGTTGAGGCCCCAGGGTTCGTAGTGTGCGCTTCAGCGCATCCGAAGGGTCAAAGCCCCTGCTACAAACGACCGCCTGTGGTGCGCCCTACTTGTACTCGGGGAATTCGTCCTCTTTGAAGGTGGCGACAGGGAGTTCATCCTCCAGACTGCGCCCAGGAGAATAGTCGAATAGCTGCTGTACCCGCTGACCTACGGCGCGGAACATAAGGGCCAGGGGAAGGTCGCTGGGGCAGGCACTCTCACACATGCCACACCCCACACACGAGCTGACCATGTGGTTCATCCTGGTCAACTGGAAGAGCACGGTATCGCTGGGCATCCTGGCCGCGCCCTTCCGGCCCGCCCACATCAGATACCGATCCGACGGGTGGCGGAAGGTGTCGGTCTCGAAGAGGCACTCCTTGCAGTAGCAGATGGGGCAAGCAAAGGTGCAGTTGTGACAGGCGATGCACGTGGAGAACTGAGCTATCAGGCTGTCTGTGTCCGTGACCTTCTCATGGAAGGCGGCGAAGGCCTGATCTCTGGCCTGCTCTCGCGCTGCGACGAGCTTCCCTACGGCCTCCTCCCTACCGGGAGCATCACCCTCCTTGAGATCCAGCTTCTCCAGCACCTCTTGGCCGATATCCGGTTCCATATCCAGCAAGATCATGGTCTGAGTGTCCACCCCTATGAGCCCGATGTTGATGTCCACGCCCGTCGCCATCGGGTATTCGCAGATCTGGCACGCGGCGCGGAACTCGTAGCCTTCCGCAGGCACAACCTCCCCCTCACCGGCGGCCTTCAACTGGTCAGTTGAGGGCCCAGCTCCATCCTCCAGTTCGGTCTTCAAGCGGGAATACTGAGTCACTTCGTAGGTCCCCAGGCAGTCTATTCCCAGGGTGACCAGGTTGTCGAGACTGGCCTGCTGAAGCTTGACCAGTTCGATCAGTGCCCTCATCTCGCAGGACCTCAGCACCACTCCCACCTTCTCTCTGTTGCCGAGGCGGGTCAACCTCGACACCAGGTTGGCGGAATTGGCCATCATCACCGGAGCCAGGGGGTTGGCGGTCGCCAGCCTCTCTGGATCCTTGATCAGGGTCGGCGCCACGGCGTCGCCCGAGGGCAACTCCAAGGGAACGAGCAGTGCATCCACCACTTGAGTCTCCAGCAGCCGCCTCAGGAACTCTCGCAACGCCGAGAGCACGTCACCATCCTTGACCTCCACTATCGCCCTAACACTCATCAGTCGCGCCTCCGCACGGACGGGCTAGATCGCCCAAGCCTCACGCATGGGACTAGGCCCCTTCTCCTTGAGCGCCTGCACCATCTCCCCGATGGTGTCCGCGAAGAGCTTCCCTTCGCTGGCGCTTATCCAGCGCAGCCAGACGCGGTCGGGATCGAGACCCAGTTCCTCCAGAATGCTCCTCAGGATCACCATTCGCCGCCGGGCCTTGAGATTGCCGCTCTGGTAGTGGCAGTC
>Ga0307378_10001029_pt1 | contig 45988 bp, 37 predicted proteins | sample UN1MG_FD_202238 | JGI IMG/M metagenome (GOLD analysis project Ga0307378, IMG submission 202238) | Soil microbial communities from Risofladan, Vaasa, Finland - UN-1 | ecosystem: Environmental > Terrestrial > Soil > Coastal area > Acid sulfate soil | place: Finland: Risofladan, Vaasa | collected... | reverse complement strand
GCCTTTGCGAGAGTCATCCCTCCGCTCGCTCTCTATACCCCGCCAAACGCGGCGAATCCTCCGTCGACGGGGATCACGGTGCCGGACACGAAGGCCGACTCGTCGCCCACCAGCCAGAGGAGCGTGCCCAGCAGGTCTTCCGGCGTGCCGTATCTGCCGGCGGGCGTGTGGGCCAGGATGGTCTTGCCCCGCGGCGTCGGCTCTCCGTCTTCGGTGGTCAGGAGGAACCGGTTCTGAGCCGTCAGGAAGAAGCCCGGGGCGATGGCGTTCACGCGGATCTTCGGGCTGTACTCCTGGGCCAGATGGACGGCCAGCCACTGGGTGAAATTGGCAATCGCCGCCTTGGCCGCCGAGTAGGCGACCACCCGAGTAAGTGGGCGGATACCCGCCATTGAGGCGATATTGATCACCACCCCCTCTTGCTTCTCGATCATGTCCGGGACGAACACCTGGCAGGGGAGGATCGTGCCGACACAGTTCAGGTTGAAGACCCACTGGATGGCGTCGGCCGGGATATCGAAGAACGACTTCTCCGGGCTGGCGGTGGCCTCGGCTTTGTTTCCCCCGGCCCCGTTGATGAGGACGTCGACCGGCCCGCACTCCCGGTGGATCTTTTCGGCCGCCTGCTGGAGGCTCTCGCGGCGGAGCACGTCGGCCTCGACGGCGATCGCCTTACCGCCGGCGGCGCGGATCTCGTCGACGACTTTCCCCGCGGCCTCGGGCATCAGGTCGAGCACCGCCACGGTGGCGCCCCGGCCGGCTAGTGCCTTGCTCAAGGCGCTGCACAAGATCCCTCCGCCTCCGGTGACGGCTGCCACTTTGCCCGTTAAATCTGACATCTCCGCTATCCTTTCTCCTCTTGTGAGCCAGCTTGGCCGACCTGGCGTCACAGCGCAACAACGAGGCTGCCTCGCCATCTTCGTCTATGAGGATAGCAGGGAGGATCGGCCGACGAAAGATCCGTACGGGGCCCTCGAAAAATCGCAAGAAATCCACGCTCGGAGTGTCCAGCATCGGCGGGATTTGGCGATGTGTAGGGTAGATAAGTGTGGAAGACCAACAAGTCAACTTAGGAGCGGCTGACAACCCTCGCCTTCGATGTCGGCAGCAGCAACCGGGAGGACCTACCATGCTTCGCTACAGAATTGCCCCCCAACCGACAGGCCGCTACATGGCCATCGCCGCGTCGACTTGCTCGGTCTCGATCGACGAGACCTACGCCACGCGGGCAGAAGCCCAAGACACCGCCGATTGGCTCAACCGGCTGCGTCGGAACGAGTGGCAGGGCGAGCCGAGCCGAGCCGGTCTCTAGCGTGCAACCCGGCCTCGCCCCCCATGCGGGTCGTTTGCCAAACAAGCTCAGCTTCCCGGTGCCCCACCTGCCCCCACGGCGACGATTCTCGAAGCCGCCCGCTCGAAGCGACAACGCCGGCCACCCGTCAACCACCGCGGACCGCCCCGCCATCTCCCGGCAACTCTCCCTGCTCCTTGTCCCGTTCTCTGGTCCCTCAACCGTAGTCAGCCTCGCTCCGACCGGCCTCGAATCAACTGGCGGACCTCCGCGGCGAGGAAGAAGGAACCGGTCACGCAGATCAGGTCATCGGGCTCGGCGGCTGCCCGGGCCTGCTCCCAGGCTTGGGCAGGAGTCTCGCAGAGGTGAGGCTGCCGGCCGGTCAATTCGGCGACCAGGGCGCCCAGCTCTTCCGGCGGCACGGCTCGGGGGTTGTTCAGGTAGCGGGTCAGGAGCACCTGGTCGAACTCTCCCACGAGTCGAGAGAGCATACCGCGGATGTCTTTCTCGTGGGTCGTGGCGAACAGGAGCAACCGGCGTCGGGGCGAGAAGCTCTCCTGGAGCACCCGAACCAGCGCGTCGATCGAGGCCACGTTGTGGGCCGAATCGATGACGACCGCCGGCCGCCGGGCGACGACCTCCACCCGACACGGCCAGCCCAGGTCCCGCAATCCGGCGCGGATCGCCTCTTCCGGAATCGTCAGTCCGCTGCGGCGGACCTCGGCCAGCGCGGCCAGGGCCACGGCGGCGTTGGCTGCCTGGTGACGGCCCGGAAGCGACAGCGAGACGCCGCGGCAACTGGGCTCACGGCCCGGGTGATTCTGGCGGAAGTCGATGCTCCCCATCGTCGGGGCCAGATCCAGCCGTCGGGGGGGCCGGTAGTCGAAATCGAAATCCACGCCCAGCTCCATCAGCCGGCACCCCAGCCGGCCACATGCCTCGCGGATCACCTGGCGAGGGCCCGAGTCGGTCACGCCGCTGACCACCGGGACGCCCGGCTTGATGATCCCGGCCTTCTCGCCGGCGATCGACTCCAGGGTGTTGCCCAACTGTCGCGTGTGGTCGAGGCTGATGCTGGTGATCACGGAGACCAGCGGGCGGCAGACGTTGGTCGAGTCGAGCCGGCCGCCGAGGCCCACCTCAAGCACGGCCAGGTCGACCTTGCGTCCGGTGAAGTGGAGCATGGCCATGGCCGTGATGACTTCGAAGTAGGTGGGCCCGTCCTCCGGGGGGGAGCACGCGCCGGCTGCCTTGTCCATCGCCTCCACCGCGGGGACCAACCGCTCCACCAGCGCGACGAGCTCGGCCCGCGTGCAGGGTTGGCCGTCGATCGCCAACCGCTCCTCAACCCGATCGAAATGGGGCGACGTGAAGACGCCCGTGCGGTATCCGGATGCCCTGAGCACGGCGCCGATCATCGCGGCCGTGGACCCTTTTCCTTTGGTCCCGGCCACGTGGACGGCGGCGAGAGCCCGTTGGGGGTTGCCGAGCCGGTCCAGCAGCTCCCGCATCCGGTCGAGTTTGAAGGTCCGCGTCCGATAGGGGACCGTTCGGGCCCGTTCGTAGTCGATCCGGCCGTGGAGGAACCGTCGGGCGGCCTCCTGGCGGTCAAAGTGGGGGTCAAGGCTGAGCGGGGACGACATGGACGGCTATCAGAGCGTTTCGCGATGTCTTGGAACCTGTCCTCGGCGGCTGGTGACGAACGCGGCAATCATGATCGCGTTCTCTCCGGCCGTAGTGTTCGGGTATCCAGACGGCCCTCCATCGGCGAGGGGAAGACGGTCCGTTTGTGGAATTGTCCGGCAATCGTAACCGTAAGTCTATGCTGAGACAGAGGATTTGTCTTTCACCCTTCCTCTCGGGGGAGAGTGCCCGCTCAGAATGGTATCTTCCTTGAAACGGATTGCAGCCCTGGGTTATAGTAGAGGTTTCGTCGCCCCGTGTAGGCCTTCTGCTAGGGGAAGGGCGAACTGCTACCTTGCAGGCGACGTACTAAGCACGATTCTTGAGTCCCCCGCCAGCGCGAGGCACGAAGTATGTCCGAAGAGACTGTTGTCAAAGCCGAGAACCTGACCAAGGTTTACCGGGATTTCTGGGGCCGGCAGAAGGTACGGGCCCTCAAGGCACTCAACCTGGAGATCCGAAGGAACGAAGTCTTCGGGCTCCTGGGGCCGAACGGATCGGGCAAGACCACGACGATGAAGCTGCTGCTGGGGCTGTTGCACCCCACCAGCGGGCGGGCCCTGGTCTTCGGCCGTGAGGCCGCCGACGTGACCAAGAACGAGCGCATCGGTTACCTGCCCGAGGAATCCTATCTGTACCGATTCCTGAACGCGGAAGAGACGCTCGACTTTTACGGCCGGTTGTTCAACATGTCGGGCTCCGAGCGTCGCCGGCGGACGGCGGAGTTGATCGAGCTGATGGGCCTCGGGTCGGCCAAGCGTCGTCAGTTGAGGGAGTATTCCAAGGGGATGACCCGGCGGATCGGGTTGGCCCAAGCCCTGATCAACGACCCCGAGCTGATTCTCCTGGACGAGCCCACCACGGGGTTGGACCCGATCGGGACCCGGAGGATGAAGGACCTGATCCTCAAGCTCAAGCACGAACACGAGGAAGACCCGAAAAAGCGGCCGAAGACCATCGTGATGTGCAGCCATCTGTTGGCCGACGTGCAGGACGTGTGCGATCGGATCGGCATCCTGCACCAGGGAGAGCTGAAGGAGCTGGGTGCGGTCGACAGCCTGCTGAAGGTCCGCGACGTAACCGAGTTCCGCGTCTCCGGTTTGAGCGAAGCGGGGCGGGAGCAGGTTGAGGACGCGATTCGGGCTCAGAACGGCGAATTGCTTTCGTCGGGCAACCCGACCACCACGCTCGAGGAACTGTTCTTGAGGGTCATTGAGGAAAGTGAAGCTCATCCCGGGCGTCGCGTGCACGGGGGCGGCAGCGACAACGCCAAGGGAGGAAGCGGCGATGGTAGTTGAAACCCCAATCGTTCCGTTTCTAACGTGGCTTCCTTGGGGCATCCTCTATTGGCTCTTCGTGGTGGTCTGCCTGTCCGTGGCCGCCATGTTCATCGGTTTGCTCGTCGCGGCCATGGAGCACGGGCCCGTGATCGCGGTCAAGAGGACCAGGCGGGCAATCGCTGCGGGAGTCGTCGACTTGATAAGGCTGTCGCCTCGCAGGGTGTGGGCCCTGACGTGGCTGGCGGTGAAGGAATCGATCCGCCGTCGCGTGGTGGTCGTGTTTGCGGTATTCATCGTCGTCCTGGCCTTTGCCGGTTTGTTCCTCGATCCGGGCAGCCCGAACCCGGCGCGCTTGTACTTGAGCTTCGTGCTCACCGCCACCAGTTACCTGATCCTGCTGTTGGCCTTGTTCTTGAGCGCGTTCAGCCTGCCCTTGGACATCCGATCGAAGACCTTGCACACGGTGGTCACCAAGCCGGTCCGTCCCAGCGAGATCGTCCTCGGGCGGATGCTGGGTTTCACGATCATCGGCACCGGGCTGTTGGCGGTGATGGCCCTGGTGAGCTACGCGTTCGTCCGACAAGGGCTTACGCACAGCCACACGCTTTCCGCCGAGGACGTGAGGCCGATTGGCCTCGTGGAAGGGGATCAGCCGAGATTCTGGGAAGGCCGCACCAGCAACGAGCGGGGCCATCGGCATGGGATGCTGGCGGACTCCGCGGGGAACGCCATCACCGACGTCGCCCGAGGGCACTGGCACGAAGTGACCGTTAACGGCTCCGGCCCGAGCGCCCGATACGAAGTGGGCCGCCCGAAGGGCATGCTGCTGGCCAGGGTTCCGGTTTATGGGAAGGTCCGTTTCCGCGATCCCGACGGGATGGACACCAAGGAAGGGATCAACGTGGGCGATGAATGGACGTACCGCGGTTACGTCCAGGGAGCGAGCCCCGCCGCGCTCGTCTGGACCTTCGACGACGTCAACGAGAAGGATTTTCCCGACGGGATCCCGATGGAGATGACGATTGGCGTGTTTCGCACCCACAAGGGCAAGATCGAGAGGGGTGTGTACGGAAGCGTCGGCATCCGCAACCCGGTGAGCGGCCTGATGGTCGAGGTGGAGGTCTTCGAATCCAAGGAGTTCACCACCAACAAGCTGATGATCCCGAGGAAGATTACCCGGTTTGCCAGTGCGCAAGTGGTTCCGCAGAAGATCGAGACGGGCGAGGGCGTGAAGCAGACTCCCGAGAAGCCCGACGCCGGCCTGGCTCAGAAGCGCGAGTTCGACGTCTACGAAGACCTGGTTGCCGACGGAAAGGTGGAGATTTGGGTCCGATGTATCGAACCGGGGCAGTACTTCGGGGCGGCCCAGGCCGACCTGTATCTCCGCGCTGCCGACGCCCCGTTCTGGCTCAACTTCATCAAGGGTTACTTCGGCATCTGGCTCCAGATGGTGCTGGTCGTCGGGTTTGGCGTGATGTTCAGCACGTTCCTGAGCGGAGCGGTGGCGATGATCGCCACGTTGGGGGCCCTGGTGGGCGGGTTCTTCAGCGAATTCATGTCGCAATTGGCCCGGGGCCAACTGCAGGGCGGCGGTCCGCTGGAGGCATTCTACCGCCTGGTCACGCAGAATAACTTGATGTCGGACCTGGAAGGCGGGGTGTGGGTCAACGTCATCCAGATGGCCGACAGCGTGATGCAGAGCGGCTTGTGGGTGATTTCGTCGGTTCTGCCGGCCTTCGGCCGGTTCAGCTACGCCGAGTACGTGGCCTACGGATTCGACGTCTCGCTGGAGCTGGTCCTGATGCGGTTCGTCAACGCCTTGGCGTTCCTGCTGCCGGTGTTCGTGGCCGCGCACTTCTTCCTCAAGACACGTGAGGTGGCTCGATGACCTCCCGACGCTCGTTCTACCTCAAGATCGCCTACCTGATGGCCATCGGCGTGTTGCTGTTGCCGCTTTCGTGCCTTAGCCAGCCCGCCACCACCAGGGTGAAGACCGCCCAGGGCAGCCACGGCGGCATCCTGGCCCAGATCCGACGCGATCATGGGTTGAGCGAGGCGCAGCTTGGGGAGATCGACCCCACGAGCGAAACGATCAAGCTGGCCACCTTCGGACTGCGCGGCGTGGCGGCCAACATCCTCTGGGAGAAGGCCAATCGCTACGACAAGAAGAAGGACTGGACGAATCTCTCCGCCACGCTCCAGCAGATCGCCAAGCTGGAACCCCACTTCATTGCCGTCTGGCGATTCCAGGCATGGAGGGTCTCGTACAACGTCTCGGCTCAATTCGACGACTATCGCGGGCGCTACCACTGGGTGATCAAGGGAATCGACTTCCTCAAGGAGGGCATCCGCTACAACGAAAGCGAGCCGGTGCTCTACTGGGACGTGGGCTGGTACACGTCCCAGAAGATCGGCCGCGCCGACGAACACAAGCAGTTCCGCCGGATGTTCCGAGAAGACGACGACTTCCACGGCTCCCGACCGCCCGAGCTCCGCGACAACTGGCTGGTGGGCAAAGAATCGTTCGCCGAGGCGGAGGAGCTTGTCGACAAGGGCGCCTCGCTCAAGAAGATGAGCCCCGTGCTCTTCTACTCCGAGCGCCCCATGTGCCAGATGAACTACGCCGAGGCCCTGGAAGATGACGGCATCTTCGAGGAGAAGGCCCGCCTCTCCTGGAACCGGGCCGGCCGGGAGTGGTACGAGTACGGCGACCGTGACATCCTCTCCACCTTCGGCGACGTCATCCAGCTCAACGACCGCCAAAGGTATCATCAGATGACCGGAGAGCTCCATGCCCAGCTCGACGCCATGACGCCCGGCATGCAGGAACAAATCGCCGAAGAGCGAAAAGCGGCGCTGAGCGAAGAGGAGCGAAAGACGATCGAAACGCCCGCGGAGGATCGCACGGAAGCACAACACCGACTCGCCGCCGAGGTCAACCGCAAGCTCCAGGTCACCGACGAAGACGCGGCCAAACGCCTGATCGGGGCCGAGCGGGGCAGGGCCCTGGACCTGGCCAAGAAGCTGGCCGAAACCGAGCGGATCGGCAAAATCATCGCCCGCTACCAAGACCTGGTCAACTACGAATACTGGGCACGCCGCGCGGCGGTCGAACAGACCCCGGAAGCGCTGGAAGCACGAAAGCTCCTCTACGAAGGGCGCCAGGCGTTCGTCGAACAGACCAACCTGCCGCTGGCAAAGGAGAAGTACGAGGCAGGCCTGGCCAAGTGGCGCGAGGTCCTCGACTCGCCGGAGTTTCCGGGGCTGGTCCGAGACGGTGAGTTCGCTCGGGACTTGATCGATGCGATTAAAGTGTACCGACGAATCCTCGACGCCAGCGACGAGCCATTCCCCGAAGACTTCATCCTCCGCGATATCCTCGAGATACACAAAAACTTGGCTGAGCAAGCGGATTAGGCGGCCCGGGCCGCGCAATCGGGCGTGGTGCGGGCGTCCCGCCTGCCCGGCAGAATGCAGGCGGTACGCCTGCACGCCCGGCACGAATTCGGTCGACTTGTCCGGTGTCCGCGCCCAGGCGTTGCCGATCAGTATCTTGAGCCCTCAGTACAAGTCTCAGCCGACTGCGGATCGAGCCTTCGAGACCATGACTTCCACTACCGACAAGACCGCTTCGCCCCGCTTCGACTTGGAGCCGTACCGGTCCCTGGACGACGGGGTGCTCACCCAACGGATCAATGCGGTCCGCGCCCAAATGGGCCCGCGCCTGGTGATCCTCGGTCACCACTACCAGCGGGACGAGGTCGTCGCCCTGTCCGACCTGCGGGGCGACAGCTATCGGCTGAGCCAGCTCGCCGCGGAGAACGAAGCGTGCCGGGCGATCGCCTTCTGCGGCGTCCACTTCATGGCCGAGACGGCCGAGATCCTGGCCAACCGCCCCGAGCGGCTACGCAAGCGCGGCGGCGAGCGGGTCACCGTGGTCCTCCCCGACGTGCAGGCCGGCTGCTCCTTGGCCGACATGGCCGAAATCCACGAGGTCGAGGACTGCTGGGAGCAGCTCGCCGAGGTGATCGACGCGGAGGACCTGATGCCGATCACCTACGTCAACTCGGCCGCCACGCTCAAAGCGTTCTGTGGGCGTCACGGCGGGATCGTCTGCACCTCGGCCAACGCGGCGGCCGCCTTGGAGTGGGCCTTTGCCCGACGCAGCCGCGTGCTCTTCTTCCCCGACCAGCACCTGGGCCGCAACACCGCGCTGGCGATGGGGGTCCCGCTGGAGCAAATGCCCGTCTGGGACCCGCACCAGGACGAGCTGGGCGGCAACCCGGCCGAAGCGATCCGCGCAAGCCGCGTCGTCCTCTGGAAGGGACACTGTAGCGTCCACCAGATGTTCCTGCCCGAGCACGTCGATCACTTCCGCCGTCAGGTCCCCGGGATCAAGATCATGGTCCACCCGGAGTGCATGATGGAAGTGGTCGGCGCGAGCGACGTGATCGGCTCCACGGGCAAGATCATCCGCGCGGTGGAGGAGGCGCCGCCGGGCACGAAGTGGGCGATCGGCACCGAGCTGCACCTGGTCAACCGACTCAAGCACGAGCACCCCGAGCAGGAGATCCACTTCCTCTCGCCGGTCGTCTGCATGTGCGCAACCATGTACCGGATCGACCTGGCCCACCTCTGCTGGGCGCTGGAGAACCTGGCCGCCGGCACCCCGGTGAACGTGATCCGGCTCGACGACCAGACGGCCCACGATGCCCTGCTGGCGCTGGAGCGGATGCTGGAGGTGAAGTAGCAGCGACGGCCCGGCTGCTCTCGCAGTCTATGGCGAAGCCGCAAGCGGCTCGGCTGCCGATTGCCTGCTACCGACCCTCCACTCGCCACTCACGACTCGCCACTCACGACTCGCCACTACCCCCGCCCGACCCTCCAGCGGAGATACGCGTCGAGAAACCCCTGGATGTTTCCGTCGAGCACGCTGTGGAAGCTCGTGGCCGCATGGCCGGTGCGAGAGTCCTTGACGCGCTGGTCGGGATGGAGGAAGTAGTTGCGGATCTGCGACCCGAAGCCGACCTTCGGCTTCTTGTCGTACTTCGCGGCCTGCTCGGCCTCGCGCTTTTCCTCTTCCACCCGGGCCAGCCGGGCCAGCAGCATCTTGCGCGCAGTGGCCCGATTCTTGTGCTGGCTCCGCTCGTTCTGACACTGCACCACGATGTTGGTCGGCAGGTGCGTCAGCCGGATCGCGCTGGAAGTCTTGTTGACGTGCTGGCCCCCGGCGCCGCTGGAGCGGAACGTGTCCTCCCGCACGTCGTCCTCCCAGTTCACTTCGACGATGACCTCGTCGGTCACCTCGGGCGAGACGTCCACGGCGGCGAAGCTGGTCTGACGCTTGCCCTCGGCGTTGAACGGGCTGATCCGCACCAGCCGGTGCATGCCCGATTCGCCCTTCAGATAGCCGTACGCCATCGGCCCGCGCACGGCGATGCTGGCGTTGTTGATCCCCGCCTCTTCGTTGTCCTGGCGATCCAGAAGCTCGACGTCGTAATCGTGGCCCTTGGCCCAGTTGACGTACATCCGCAAGAGCATCTCCGCCCAGTCGTTGGCGTCGGTGCCGCCGTCGCGGGCGTTGATGGTCACCAGCGCGTTGTTACGGTCCAGGGGTCCGTCCAGCAGGGCCTGAATCTCCAACTCCTCAAGGGCCTCCTCCAGACGCTCGATTTCCCCCGGCACCTCCGCGGCGAATCCTTCGTCTTCGGCGGCCATCTCGACCATGGCCGTCAGGTCTTCCGACGCCTGGAGCACCTCCGCGATCGGCTTCAAGATCGACTTGAGCCCTTTGAGCTCGACGACGACCGCTTGGGCCTGCTGCTGATCGGCCCAGAAGTCGGGGGCGGCCATCCGCTCCTCGATCTCGGCCGCTTGGGATTGCCTGGCATCGTAGTCAAAGAGAGTCCCGTAGCTGGAGAATCCGCGTCCGAATCATCTCGGCCCGGTCGATCAATTCCCTGTCCATTGCCGTCTTCCTCCCCAACAGTCGTTACCCAGGACTCCACCCTATTATATCGCCTCCCGAGAGTACGGGAAGAACGGATACGGGCCGTCCGGCCTGCCCTCTTCCCCGGTTCTGGTGCGGTGGATAGACTTCGGGGGTGGCAAGTTCCCGGCCCTCCGTCCGGCTTTTCGTCCATGGCTCGTGTCGTCTTGGCAATGTCTGGTGGCGTGGATAGCAGCGTGGCCGCCTGGCTTCTGCGCCACGCGGGGCACGAGGTGATCGGGCTGTTCATGCGCCACGGGGTCGAGGCGGAAGATCCGTGCATCGCCGGGGCCGGCGAAGCGGCACGCGGCAAGCCGCGCTGCTGTAGTGCGGCCGACGCGGCCGACGCCCGGCGCGTGGCCGACGTGCTCGACATTCCCTTCTACGCCCTCAATTTCGAGGAAGATTTTGACCGGATCGTGGAGCACTTCGTCGACGAATACGCGGCCGGGCGCACGCCCAACCCCTGCATCCTGTGCAATACGTGGCTCAAGTTCGGCAGGCTGTTCGAGTACGCCGAGAGCGTGGACGCCCGGTACGTGGCCACCGGCCATCACGCCCGGCTGGTCGCGACCGACGACGTCGATCTGCCCGCGCTCTGCCGCGGGCGGGACGCCGGGAAGGAACAGTCGTACGTGCTTTTTGGGATCGATCGGCGGCTGCTCGGCCGGCTTCTGTTCCCGGTGGGGGAGCACCGGAAGGAGGAGATTCGCCGCATGGCCGGCCAGTTGGGGCTCCGCGTGGCCGGCAAGCAGGACAGCCAGGAGATCTGCTTCGTGCCCGACGGCGACCACGCCCGGCTCGTGCGGGAGCGTCGCCCCCACCTCGACACCTCGGGCGAGATCGTCACCACGGACGGCACCGTGGTGGGGCGCCACGACGGCCTGGAGCGGTTCACCGTCGGGCAGCGGAAGGGTCTGGGGATCGCGTTCGGGGAGCGTCGCTTCGTGGTCCGCCTGGAGCCGGAGACCCGGCGGGTGGTCGTCGGCACTCGCGAGGAGCTCGCCCGGACGGAGCTCACGGCCGACGGGGCCAACTGGCTCGTCCAGCCGCCGAGCGGGCCGTTCCGCTGCCAGGTCAAGATTCGCTATCGCAGCCGGGCAGTGGCGGCGACGGTTCGGCCGCTGGGGAGCGACCGCTTCTCGGTCCGTTTCGACGAGCCCCGCCACGGCGTCGCCCCGGGCCAGGCCGCCGTTTGCTACGACGGCGACCGCGTGCTCGGCGGCGGGTGGATCGAGTGAGGGGACGATACGAGGGGAGGGGGAAATGGGGTACAGCAGAACGCAGCACGGACGGTTTCACTACGGTCTGTACGTGGCCGCCGCCGCGGCGTTGGCGGCCACCTGGGGCAGCCGGCACCAGCCGCTTTTGATGTGTTTGGTTCTGGGCGTCGCCGGGTTGATCTTCCTTTTCACTCAGTCGTTTCACTACCTGACGGTCCGCGACGAGGGCGACGCCCTGGCGATCCGCTTCGGCCCGCTTCCGCTGCTGCGCAAACGCGTCCCCTACTCGCAGATCACCGCCGTGGAGCCGGGCCGGACCTCGCTCATCGACGGCTGGGGCGTCCATTGGATCCCCGGGCGCGGCTGGACGTACAACATCTGGGGATTCGATTGCGTGAAGATCTGCATGGGCAAGCGCGTCATTCGCGTCGGATCGGACGACATGGAGAACCTGGTCGCTTTCCTGAGCGACAGGATTCAGCAATTCGACCGTTGACACGCGCAGGACAACAGAGCCGCTTGCGGCTTCGCCCGAAGCAAGGAAGTCGATTCATTGCGAAGCCGCAAGCGGCTTCTTCTTGGGGGAAGACAACCACGGACCGACGCTCGTCATGGAGTCGGTTTCGCGACCTCCGGCACGGGCCGGTCCATCGCCCAGAAGATCGTGTTGACCAGGAGCCGGCGGAACTGGGGGTCCTGGAAGTCGTCCGGATGGCCCAGCCCGGTGTAGACGACGCGGCTGCCCTGGTAGTCTCGCACCCAGGTGAGCGGCTCCACGCGATCCTCCAAGGCGCCGGTCATCAGCACGGTCGCGTTTTCGGCAACCGGCGAGGTGAAGTAGAGCGAGCCGGCGCTATGCCACTTGGCCGGCTCGACCCCGGCCAGGATCGGGTGGCCCGCCTGGTCGGGCACGATCGCCACGTCGGTGCCCGCCGGATTGGGGCCGTGCCCCTGGTAGTTGCCGCCGAGGACCTCGTGGTCGAACTCCGGCCATTCGGCCTGGCCCGGCTCGTGCTTGCCCTTGGTGTCGAAGGCGTGGCTCGCCGTGCGCATGCCTACCAGAGGCTTCCCCGAGGCAAGGTACTTGCGGACCCGATCGAGCTGCTCCTCGGGAAGGGCGAGCCGCCGGACGTAAAGCACCAGGCAGTCGGCCGCGTTCTCGCCAACAAGCTCGCCGGTCGCCGCGATGTTCGACGTCCCCTGGCCGTGGAGCACCGTCGAGTGGCAGCCGTAGCGATCCCGGAGCATCTGGGCGAACACGGGCAGGAGCTTGTCGGCATGGTAGTGATCGTCGCTCACCAGGAAGGCGACGTGCGGCCGATCGTCCTCCGCGAACCGCAGGGCCGGCCCGCCGAGCAGGTCGCTGGAGGTGATCGTCGGGCAGACGTATTTCTCGATGTGCTCGACGATCAGCTCCGTGCCCCGCACGTGACTCACTTGCGGCGGCATCCGCGGGTTGTACATCGTGTCGGTCAGGTCGCGGACCAAGAGCACGTTCTTGCCGAAGCGGACCAGGTTTCTGAGCCCGAACGGGCGCCCGAGCACGCACATGTTGGTGTGAACGCCCACGAGGATCACGTTCTCGACGCCGTGCTGCTCGAACAGGTTCCAGCACTCGACGCCCGAATCGGTGATCGCGTCTTCGTCGCGGATCTCGATCGCGGGGGTTTGGTGGCGGTCCATGGGCCGTTTCGTGTCGCAGGGGGGCTCGTCGTCGCAGCCGCCGTCCGACTGATCGAGCGGATACTCGCCGCGCGTCTCCGACTCGATCTGCCGGCACCACGAGGCGACGCCGTCGGGCAGGTTGGCCGCCTTGGGCGCCTCCTGGGCCCGTTTTCGCGCCGCGTGGTCGGCGTAGAGGTCCATGCCGCCGCTGGGGGAGTGGACCACGAGTGCGCCCCGGCGGCGGGCCTCGCTCACGAACTGGTCCATCCGCGGCGCCATTTCGGCGCCGCGCCGGCACGCCCCCTCGCACCAGTGCCGGGCCCACATGTCGCAGACGATGACGCCCGTCTTGCGGGCGTCCCACTCGATCGTCTTGTAGACGATCTGGAACTTGCCCGGCTGGTCCGGCGTTTCCGCGCGGCTTCGGGTGTAGAGCGGCAGCACGTGGTCCGGGTCGGGTTCGGCCGCGAGGGCACCTGCGCCAAATGCCGCGACAACCGTCAGCACGGTCGTCCCGGCCAACAGACAGAGCCGACGGACTGCGTTGGGCGGGGCCGCGTCGCCCAGCCTGGTCGGGAGAACGCAATGCAAGCGGGTCCTGCGGACAAGGACGTTCAATCTCATGGTGGCTGCTCCTTGAGCTCGTCGAGACAACACTCGGTTCATGGCTCGCCCCGGCCGATCCTCTCACAACGGTCAGGAACGGCCGTGGCGACTGGTCACGAGACGCTGGGGGCCTATTGTAACGCCCGGCGAGGCCGTCTGCGAGCGGCGTTCTATCGCGCGCAGACGAGCGGGCGGGCGGGGCGCCCCAACCTTCGTGTGTGGCAAGCTCTCCCGGCGACTCAGCTCGGGGTGGCTGGGGTCGAGTGCAGCGAGCCCCCAGCGAAGCATGTCGCGATCGAGCGCAGCGAGCCGCCAGCCACCCCTCCATCCGCCGGGAAGACTTGCCGCACACCAAACTTTCTTCCGGCACGGCGGTGCGGGCCCGCCGCAGGGGTCGCCGCCGGACGGGACCGAATCGGGTGGCGAGCCGAGCCTGCCCGACGGGGACGACTGCCGCGTGCCAATCCGGCCCCCTTCGCGGCGAATCGGCCGACTTGAGCGTTTACATTGGGGGTTGCGCCGACCAGAATGGATGGCTGAGAGCCGGATGCACGAGAAGCTTCGTTGCGGCCTCCAGAATCGCGGGTCCCCGTCGTGCCACCCTGGAACAGGAGTCTTCTCATGAGTTGCTTGTACCCGTTTGTGGCGATCTTGCCGTTGGTGATCTCCAACGGTCCCGACGCAGTCCAGCCGGTAGTCGTCCAAGACCAGCCCCGGCGGTTTGTGGTGATCGAGCGGCCGGGCCGAGCGCCGGTCGTCCTTCTGGGTTCGGAAGAAGTCCTCGCCCGGGACAACCTGAAGGGGACCTGGCAGGTCACGCACCTCGAGCACCAGGGCCAGCCGCGTCCCGACCTTGCCCCGGACCTCCAGATGAAGTTCACCCGGGGCAGGCTGGAACTGATGCAGCGGGGGCGCCAGCCCGTCATCGTGGCCTATCACCTCGACGTCAAACCGTATCCGCCGCACTTCACGTGGGTTTTTCGCGACGAGTACGGCGGCATCACCTTGCAGAAGGGGATCTACTGGGTGGAAGGCGACACGCTGATGCTCTGTCTGGCGCCGGTCGACATGCGGCGCGCCACCGAGTTTCTGACCCAGCCGGGCGGCGGCCGAACGTTGTTCGTGCTCCAGCGGACCGCGTCGCCTGACGAGGACCGTGCAGTGTCCGACAGGCAGTGGATGTCGCTCGGCGTGTTCGGCCTGGCGAAGCCCGGCCAGCCGGAGGCGAGCGTCCTGGTTCAACTGGCGGTCAGTCGGGAAGGCGAGGTCGCCGGCGAGACGTACGATCCAAAGAACAAGCGCAGGCAGACGTTGGTGGGATCGATCGACAGGAAAGCAGACCGGGTGTTCTGGACCATGGGCGCCGATACGGCGACCGTCATGGAGACCGAGCTGGGCAGCCTGAGCCGGGCCGAGGGCCAGGTCGTGGTGCATTACGAGGACGGCCGCAGCGAGACGTATACCATGTCGCCCGTCTTCGCGCCATCTCCGGAGTGACCTCGCCCGTGCGGCAGCGAATCCTCGGCCGCCTCAGAAGGGGGCACAATCGCAGGTGGTTGCCGGCGTGCCGAAGGCGCCGGGGTGTTCCATGCCGCAGCAGTCCGGGGCCGGAACGTACTTGCCGTCCCGGACTGCCCAGCGATATCCCCCCGTATGGACGACGGGAAGGAACGCCGCCGGGCCCAGCTCCCACGTGTTTCCAGGCTGCGCGTTCTTCAGGTAGACTCGCTCCCATCGCTGCCCGGTCTCGAGGTTGTAGATCGTCGGGTGCTTCGCGGTGCTGACGTCCCGCCAACTGCCGTCGCCGCCGAGCGTGAAATAAAGGACCGTGACGATCCTGCCGCGCTCTTTCAACTGCTGCGCCAAGTCCGGGTACTTGTCTTCCAGCTTATCGAGTCGGTCTCCTGTAATCGCCCGGACGTCCAGACGCCTGCCTTCCAGCGTTGTCCCCTCTCCCAGGGCGTACCAGAACTCGCCATTGGGCTGCACGTAGCTCCACACGCGCCGGTTCAACCGGTCGCTGAAACGGCTGTAGACGCAGCCGGGCTTCAGCTCTTGTTGGGAAACGGGGATGAGTTCCTCGTCGAGCGGATCCCAACGAAGGATGCCCTGCCCGTCATCGGCTCTCGCCGTGCACTCGGGACGGAACTGTGCTGCTTGCATTCCCAGCAGGACGAGCACCGACGCGATCGTCGATCTCCGTAGAGCGCGGTTCGTCGATAAATGGGTCGAAATAGCCATGGTCTGCAACTCCCGACGGTGGACGATGCCAGGGACGGGCGAAAACCTAAGGAGTCCTACGCCCGTTCCTCGCCCGCTTCAACCTCCCAACACGCATTTCCATAACAAACGGCAGACCCCGCCCTCGCGCGCGGTCCGACCTCTTGCGGCAGGCCTCGGTAGACCTATCGACGTTTGGCCGGCGATGGCGCGACGAATCGCGCCGAGATGGGATTCTCCGGGTTTTTCGGCGCGATCGCGCCCCCAGGATGGGTGGGCGAACCTCGCGTCCGCTCGCGAGAAGTGAACTGGCTGCCAACAAACCTGCGTTCCACCAGCAAGAGCCGGAGCGTTACTCCCTTTGGTGGGGAACCGCTCATACCTTTCCGGCGGGATTGCCGATTCACGTTCGCTGGTTAGCATTGGCCTCGATTACTTCGCCATTCTGCCCAGTTCAATGGTTGGCTCGTGGATTGTCTTTCCGGCCCCGCTATCCGGCTGGTCGGTCGGTACCGGCGATTTCGGAACCCTGAGGTGGGCCAATGCAATGCCCGGATTTTGTGGGGATTGTCGGGCGGCAAGAATCGGAAACACCGAACGAGGCAGGGCCTCAGACCGAGACGAGAGTGCGGTGGTCAGGGTCCGGGGTTCAGGACTTGGAGTTCGACGTTTACACGTGAGTCCTGAAGCACGCAGACTTCACTCATTTCCGTAACTGTCCGAAGCCAACTCCCCTAGATCGACGGCATCCGAGTGAAGGTCTACTCACAGATCCCGGTTCGCAACTGAGAAGGAGAGAAACGACATGAGGCCAACTCGCTTCGTACGGACATCTTCACTCGTGCTGTCGGCCGCCGTGTTGGGGGCGGTCCTGGTCGAATGGACGGGGGCTTCGTCGCTCTACGCCCAAGATCCCTTCGGGCAGCTTGTCGGCCGCATCCCCCGGTCGGCGAACTTCGTCGTCATCTTGAACGTGGAGAAGGCGTTGGGGAGCCCCCTGGGCGTTCGCGAGGGGTGGAAAGAGAACCTCCAGAAAGCGTTCGACGCCGGAATGATGCGTGTCCCGCCCAAGGCGAACCGCTTCGTGCTCGCCTCGCAGATCGATTTCCAGTTCATGGAACCGATCTGGGAGGCCGCGGTGATGGAGGCGGGCGAGACGATCTCCGTGGAGCAAATTGCCGTCAAGCATAAGGGGACTCTGGACAAGATTTTCGACGTCGACGCGGTCGCCCTGCCCCGGGACGTCTACCTCGTGCGATTCGCGCCCCGGACGTTCGGCGCCATGGCCCCGGCGAACCGCCAGGCCGTGTGGCGCTGGCTGTACGATTTGAGGTCCAAAAAGCCGCTGTCGCCGTACTTGCAGCAGGCCGCCGTCTATTCGGACGAAGCGGGCACGGAGATCATCATGGCGGTCGATCTGGAAGGCGTCGTGGGCGTCCAGCAGGCTCAGAACTACCTGAACGCCGCCGAACTGCCGTCGGAGGCCAAGAAGAACGTCGCGTCGCTGGCACAACTGCTCAGCGGCGTCCGGGGTGTGCGGCTGGGGATCCGACTCGGCTCGGAGACGTTTGGCAAGCTGGCGGTCGACTTCCGCGACGAGGTGTCGATCTCGCCGGAGCTGGCCAAGACGCTCTTCCTCGGCATTCTCGCCAACGCCGGAATGAGCCTCGCCGATCTGGAGAGCTGGCAGCCGGCCGTGTCGGGCAAGGAGGCGTCTTTGCAGGGGAAGTTATCCACGGACGGTTTGCGGCGGGTCCTCAGCGTGGTCGAGTCGCCCTCGGCCGACGTGTCGGAGGGCAAGCCGACGGCCGAGGCCCCAAGCCCCGATGACCCGAAGCAGATCATGGCCGTCAAGTCCCTGGAGCACTTCCGAAGCGCGGTCACGCTGCTGGAGGACATCAAGAAGGACATGAAGGGCAACTTGGCGAACCTCTCCTCGATGTCCCTCTGGTTCGACAAGTACGCCAAGAAGATCGAGCGTCTGCCGATCCTGAACGTAGACGAGGACCTTTTGGAGTACAGCACTTACGCGGCCAGGCAGTTGCGCAACGCGTCGCTCGCCGTCCGCGGCATGGGAGTCCGATCCGCGGTGCGCCAGTCGGACATCACGTCGGGGGACGGAGCGGGCTATGCGTATGCCGGCGGCTACCGTTACGGGAGGTATGGAGCGTACGGAGGGGGCGTGGCCGTATACAACCCGCGCGCCGAAGCCCGGGCGGTCGGCTCGGAGCGTCGCAAGGTCCGCTATGAGGAACGCGGCGCCATGGCCGGCAACGTGCAGATGATCCGCGACGAGATCATCCAGGCGACCACCGACGTGCGTCGGTTGATGACCCAACGCTACGAGGTCGAGTTCTAGGCCCAAAGCAAGCGACCTTTTGGAGTGCGGCGACTTGTCGCCGCTTTTTGAGCGGCCGGAAAACGTAGGGAGAAGACTTTCAGGTGAACCTCGACATCGCTCGCCGGTTGCGCAGGACGCCCAAGAAAGCGGCGACAAGTCGCCGCACTCCAAAGGAACCTCGCTTGTTTCAGTTCTAGGTGAGGTCGACGAAGCTCGGCAACAGGACTACGCTTCGGATGCCCCCAGGATGAGGGCGACCGAATGGCCGACGCGGGAGTGATTCAGCACGAGGGCCGTGGGCTGCGAGACCTCCATCGGCTTCCCGTGGATCACGTTGACCGGGCAGTTGGGGTCGGGGTGCTCGTAGTTGAGCGTCGGGGGGACCAGGCCCTTCTCCAGGGCCAGGACGCTCACCGCCATTTCCACGGCCCCGCCCCCGGCCGCCAGGTTTCCGAAGAAGCTTTTGGGCGCCGTGACGGGCACGTCGCCCAGCGTGTCGTGGATCGCCTGGGCTTCCAGCTCGTCGTCGATCTTGGTGCTCAGTCCGTGGGCGTTGACGTGCCCGACGTCGCGGGGCTCGAGTCCGGCGTCTCGCAGGGCACCCCGGATCGACGCACGGATGGCCCGGCCTTCGAGCGGCTTGTCGCGGCCACGGGGCTCGAACGCGCTGGCCTGGCCCAGGATGCGGGCCAAGACTTTGGCCCCGCGGGCTTCGGCGTGGCTGCGCTCTTCCAAGACGAAAGCCCCGGCACCTTCCCCGTGGACCATGCCGTCGCGCTCGGCGTCGAACGGGCGGCTGGCGCGGGTCGGATCATCGCGGCGTTGGGAGGGGTGATAGACTTCGTGACGGCTCCAGATGACGGGATGGATGCGGCAGCCCGTTCCCCCGGCGATCATCGCATCGGCCTGGCCTCGCTCGATCACCCGCTTCGCCTCGGCGATCGCCGCAAGGCTGGACACTTCGCCGAGCGTGAGCGAATTATTGGGGCCCCGGGCGTCGCGGGCGATTCCGACGTGGCAGGCCGCCATGTTGGGCAGGTACTTGAGCATCCAGAGGGGAAACATTTCGGCCAGGGCCTTCTTGCCCCAAAGCCGGAAGTCGAACTTCCCGGCCGGCATGCAGCCTCGATAGGCGGCGACAATCTCCTTCAGGTCGCAGGGAATCATGTCGGCACCAAACAGAACGCCCAGCCGTTCCGGGTGCACGGGCTGGGAATCCAGCCCCGCGTCGATGCACGCCAGGTCGGCGGCAACAACGCCCAACTGGATATCCCAGGACATTACCTTCAGCGCCTTGCGAGGCCGGACGTGGCGTTCCGGATGCAGGTCGACCACTTGGCCGGCGATGGTCGCCGGCAGATCGCGGTTGGCATACCACCCCAGCGATCGGACGCCGCTGCGACCCTCACGGAGCGAGGCCCAGAACGGCTCGCGCCCAATCCCGATCGGGCTAGCGACCCCCAATCCCGTGATGACAATTTCCCGCGCCGATGCCATGTCTTTCCTGCCAACAGTCCCTATCCGGCGAAGTCCGCCGCCAAATCGAGCCAAATAACCACTCGCACGGGGGGCCCTTCCGTCCTGCCGGTCGCGCCTGCCGTGCTATGAATGAGATCGGATCGACCCCCTACGCACCCCAACATCCTTCACACGTTTGCATTATCCGCCGCCGGCAAGCCCGGCCGGGCTTACCTTAGCCGCGTTGCCTATCTTAAAACAGGGCCCAAGATAGGAGAAGAGCAGGCTCAGGCGGCTGGGCACGCGAGTTCCACCCGGCCAGAAGGGGGCACAGGCCCCCTGTTTGCGGCGGGATGCCCCGAGTCAACTACCCCCCGTGGTTCGCGGCAGCGGGCCCACGACCTGCGGCCCGAACGGACCTCCGGAGCGTTCGCGGTCGAGCGAAACCTCTTATTCGCCGCTTACCCTGTCACTCTTCGCCGAAGTCGTACACGCGATAGGTCTTCGCCCGTTTCGCGCCGGCCTTGGCGAGGCTCCGCCACGAGAGGGTGTTGGATTCGAGGATCCAGGAGAACTCCATCTCTTGGAGCCCCCACTCGAGCCCTTTGGGAAGCAGCCCGTGCATCAACGCCAGTCCCAGCCCCATGCGCTGGTACTCGGGGATCACGTTCGCGCTGATCGTGCGGACCTTCTTGATGCGGTCCTTCCTGCGAAGCAGTCGAATGAAGCCGAACGGGAAGAGCCGCCCGTCGATCGCCTTGATCCGCGGGTTGTAGTCCGGCAGGCAGAACGTCGCCCCGACCAGCCGCCCGTCGATCTCCGCCGCCACGGCCAGCTCCGGGACGATCAGGTGCCGCAACGATCGGGCCATGTGCCGCACTTCGTCGTTCGACATGGGCACGAATCCCCAGGTGCTCACCAGCGATCGATTGTAGACCGTGAGAAATGCCTCCACGTCCTCGACGAACCGCGACGTGTCCAGCGGTCGCAAACGGACGTCGTAATGCTCGATGATCTGCTCGACCACGGGCCGCCACCTCGCTTGCACCCCGGGCAGCATCTCCACGTGGCCCCGGTAGGCGTAGACGTCCTGCGTCTTGCGAAACCCATAGGCCTCGATGAGCCGGGCGTAGTACGCGGGGTTGTAGGTCATCATGAACGTGGGGGGCGAATCGAAACCGTCGATCAACAACCCCAGGGTATAGTTCAACGAGGGGTTGGTCGGTCCGCGCAACCGGTGGACGTCTTGCCCGGCGAACCATTCCCGGACGGCGTCGAACAGAGCGGCGGCCGCCTCCTCGTCGTCGACGCACTCGAAAAACCCGAAGAACCCCCGTCGCTCCGAGTAATGCTCGTTATGGTCCCGGTTGAGGATCGCCGCGATCCGGCCGCACACCTCGCCCGATCGGTACGCCAGGAACGTCTGAACCGCGTTGTGCTGGTAGAAGGGATGAGGCCGATAGCCTACCATCTCCTTCTGGTCGACCCTGAGGGGCGGGATCCAGTGGGGGTCGCCGCGATACAACCGCCAAGGGAACTCCAGGAAGGCCTTCTTCTCGCGGCGTGAAGCGACCGGACGGACGACCAGATCAGACATGAAAGCTCGCTCGCAATCTGCCCACCTTGGCAAACCCGCACATGTTAGCTAGGACCGGGCCCGGCTGTCAAGGGGGCGCAAACGGACCCTGAGGGTGGTAGCCCGAATCCACAACATACCCCAACCGATAACAAGAACCGTTGGCAGACTGCCCACCACGGAATCGGATCATGTCGCGAGTGTTGGTCACCGGCGCGAGCGGATTCATCGGCCCTCATCTGGTCGAGGCGCTCGTCGCGCGCGGCGACGAGGTCACCGCGCTGGTTCGCAAGACCTCGCAGACCGACGGGCTTGAATCCCTCGGCGTGGCCCTCGCCCGTGGCGACGTCACCGACCTGGAGAGCCTCCGCGCCGCGGCGGCCGGCAAGTCGACCGTCTATCACCTGGCGGGGCTCACCCGCGCACTTCGCGCCAGGCAATTCTACGAGGTCAACGAGCAGGGCATCCGCAACGCGGCGCAAACCTGCGCCGACCGGCCCGATCCGCCGGTGCTGGTCGTGGTCTCGTCGCTGGCCGCGGCCGGCCCCTCGCCTTGCGGCCGCCTCCGCACGGAAAGCGATCCGCCCGGGCCGGTCTCGCACTACGGCCGCAGCAAGCGCGCGGGGGAGAAGGCGGCCGAGGAATTCGCCGATCGGGCGCCCATCACGGTCGTCCGACCGCCGATCGTCTTCGGCGAGGGCGATACGGCGACCCTCCAGATGTTCAAGGCCGTGGCCCGGTCGCGGATGCACCTCGTGCCGGGATACGCGCCCCATCGGTTCTCCATGATCCACGCCGCCGATTTGGCCAGACTGTTGATCCTGGCCGCCGAGCGAGGATCGCGACTGCCGCCGCCCGGACGGGAGGACGAAGATCCCAACGCTTCGGGCTACTACTTCGCTGCCTGCGACGAACACCCCACGTACTACCAGCTCGGCCGGATGATCGGCAAGGCCCTGGGACGCCGTCGGACCTTGACGATTCCCTTTGGCACACCGGTCGTGCGGCTTGTCGGGGCCGTCGGCGATCTCGTCGGGAGAGCGAAGGGGCGCCAGGTCGTTCTGAATCTCGACAAAGCCCGGGAAGCCACCGCCGGCTCGTGGGCCTGCTCGCCGGAAAAGGCCCGCGACGAATTAGGGTTCGCCGTCCAGGTTCCTCTGTCCGACCGCCTGCGTCAGTCGGCCGAGTGGTATCGCGAGCAGGGCTGGTTGTGAAGCCGCTTCTCTGGTTCCCAAGCTCCGGCTTGAAAACGAGGGGAAAGCCGCTTGCGGCTTCCCAATCCCACTACAGCACCCCCCGGCGGGCCCTATGCGCCCCAAGAACTCCGCACGGCCAGATACTCCGCCAGGCCCTCCTCCCAGCGCGGCATCGGCGGAGCGCCGCAGAGCGCGTGGTACTTGCGCGTGTCGAGCACGCTGTAGCCGGGGCGCGGGGCCGCTGCGCCGTACTCCGAGGTCGTGATCGGCTCCAGCCGAACGTCCAACCCTGCCTGGCGGAATAGTTCCACGGCGAAGTCGTGCCAGGTCGTCTCGCCCGTGTTGACCACGTGGTACGTGCCGAAGGCGTCGGTGCCCACCAGGAATCGAACGGCCCGGGCCACGTGCGGCACGTAGCTGGGCGTGCAGTGCTGGTCGCGCACGACGCGAAGCCGCTTTCCTTCGGCGCCCCGCCGCAACATCGTTTCCACGAAGTTGCCGCCGGAGCGCGGGCCCGGACGGCCGTACAGACCACAGGTCCGAACGATGCAGTGCTTATGCAACTGCGCCGCGTGCCGCTCGCCTTCGAGCTTCGAGCGGCCGTACACGCCCAGCGGACGGGGCTCGTCCGTCTCCCGATAGGGCACCCGGCGGTCGGCCTCGCCGCCGAACACGTAGTCGGTGCTGATTTCGACCAACGGGCAATCCAGCCTGCGGCACACCTCCGCCAAGTGGGCCGCACCCCGGACGTTGACGGCCCGACATAGCTCGACCTGCTGCTCCGCCTTGTCCACCTGGGTGAATCCCGCCGTGTTGATCACTGCTTGCGGCGCGATCTCGGCGAGCGTGCGGACGACCCAATCGCGGTCGGTCAGGTCGAAGTCGGGCAGATCGAGCGCCACGGCGTCGCTGCCGAGTTGCCGGCACAACTCGCTTCCCAGTTGACCTCCCGAGCCGGTGACGACGATTCTCATGGGTACTTGCGACATCAGTCCAACACGAACGGGCTGCCCGGCCGGTCTTCGTGACGGATCTCGTCGACCGGCTCCTTCCTGCCCTCTCCACGGTACAGCCGATTGGGGGCGTTGAACACCAGTCCGGCGACTTCGCTCACATTCTTGTACGCGTGGACCACGCCGGGGGGAACGAGGACCAACTGCCGGCTCGACTGGCCGGCCAGGAGCGTCTGCCGGTTGCCCGAAGTGGGCGAGTCCGCCCGGGTATCCCACAGGTAAAGCTTGAAATCCCCCGGCCCGACGAACGCGAAGCAGTCGGTCTGCTCGCGGTGCTCGTGGGGGCCTCGGACGACGCCGGGAAGCGTCTGACTGACGTAGGCCATCGCCGGCTGCACCGCGGGCGACAGCTCGTCCTGGCGGTACAGCTCGATCAGCCAGCCCCGGGCGTCCTCCCATCGCTCCAGCGGCTTGACGACGAGCCCGTCGATCGGTCCCTGGTGAAACATCGCTCCTCATCCCTCGATCCGATTCATCTGGCAACGTCGTCCGGCCTGGAGAGCACGTCCCGTAAGTACTGTCCGTAGCTGTTGTCTTGGGACCCGGCGAGCGTTTCGAGCTGCCCGCGGGAGATGAATCCTCGGAGGAAGGCGATCTCTTCGATGCAGGCGATCTTCAACCCCTGACGCTTCTCGATCGTCTCCACGAAGTTGGCGGCGTCGAGCAGCGACTCATGGGTGCCGGTATCGAGCCAGGCGAAGCCGCGGCCGAGCACTTGCACGCGGAGCCGGCCGCGGTCGAGATAGGCCCGGTTGACGTCCGTGATCTCCAGCTCGCCTCGCGCCGAAGGGCGGAGCCCCGCCGCGATGTCCAGCACCTGGTTGTCATAGAAGTAAAGGCCGGTAACCGCGTAGCTCGACCTCGGCTGGGTGGGCTTCTCCACGATCGACGTCGGGCTCCCGGCGGCGTCCAGCTCGATCACCCCATAGCGCTGGGGATCCTTGACCATGTAGGCGAAGATCGTGGCCCCGGAAGGCCGGCTCGCCGCCTGGCGAAGCATGTTCTGAAACCCCTGGCCGTAGAAGATGTTGTCGCCCAGCACCAGGGCCACGTGGTCGCCGCCGACGAACTCGCGGCCGAGGAGGAAGGCCTGGGCCAATCCGCCCGGCTCCGGCTGCTCGCAGTAGCGGACGGAGATACCCACGTGGCTGCCGTCGCCCAGCAGCCGCTCGTAGGAGCCGACGTCCTGCGGCGTGGAGATCAGCAGGACGTCGCGGATGCCGGCGAGCATCAGCACGGAGAGCGGGTAGTAGACCATCGGCTTGTCATAGACCGGCAGCAACTGCTTGCTCACCGCCCGCGTGGCCGGGAACAGCCGCGTGCCCGCCCCGCCCGCCAGGATGATGCCCTTCTTGCAGTGAATCGTGGTATTCATCGCACTCCCCGCCGAACCTCGAGTGAGCGGGTGACGAGATGATCCGTCAGCGCCGAAAGCGCAATCACCCCCTCACCCCCTCACCCCGTCACCTTGTCACCCCATCCTTCGTCATTCCGCCCAATCCGAGGCGCTCCCGCTGGTCTTCTCCGGAAGCGATCCGTTCAACCCACGTCCGATTGTCGAGGTACCAGCGGACCGTCTGCTCCAACCCGGACGGGAAATCGACCTGCGGCTCCCAGCCCAGCTCGCGGCGGAGCTTGCCGGCGTCGACGGCGTACCGGCGGTCGTGCCCGGGACGGTCGGTCACGAACTGCACGAGCGAGGAGCACGGCCGGTGCGCAAGATCGGGGCAGAGCCGGTCGACGACTCCGGCGATCATCTCGACCACCTCCCGGTTCGTCCGCCGGCAACCCGCGCCGATATTGTACACCTCGCCGGGCGTCCCGCGAGCAAGCACCGTGCGAATCGCGCGGCAGTGGTCCTCCACGTGCAGCCAGTCGCGGACGTGCTGCCCGTCGCCGTAGACCGGCAGCGGCTTGCCCTCCACCGCGTTGAGGATCATCAGGGGGATCAGCTTCTCGGGGAACTGATAGGGGCCGTAGTTGTTCGAGCAGTTGGTCACCAGCACGGGCAGGCCGTACGTGCGGTGATACGCTCGGGCGAAATGGTCGCCCGCCGCCTTCGACGCCGAGTAGGGCGAGTTGGGGGCGAACGGGCTATCCTCCGTGAAAACGCCGGTGGGGCCCAGAGAGCCGTAGACCTCGTCGGTCGAAACGTGCAGGAAGCGGAACGCGGACCGCTCGGGCTCGCCGAGCTCGCTCCAGTGCTGCTGGGCGGCCTCCAGCAGGCGGAACGTGCCCACCACGTTGGTCTCGACGAACTCCGCCGGACGGTCGATCGATCGATCCACGTGCGACTCGGCCGCCAGGTGGACCACCGCGCGCACGCGATGCTCGGCCAAGAGCCGGCTCACGAGGGGGCCGTCGCAGACGTCGCCCTCGACGAACACGTGGAGCGGGTCGTCCATCACGTCGGCCAGCGAATCGAGGTTGCCCGCGTAGGTCAGCTTGTCCAGGTTGACCACCGCGATTCGCTGTTCCTCGATCCACTGCCGCACGAAGTTCGAGCCGATGAACCCGGCGCCGCCGGTGACCAAAATCGCCGTCATGTCCTCACCACTCACCACTCTTCACTCACCACTCGCCACTCACCCGTCCATCTTCCGCAGCAAAAATCGCTCGACGGGCCGCTTGAGCCGGGTGAACCAGGGCTCTTCCTCGGGCCGGATGGGGCGGACGAGGATGCTTGTCAGCCCGGCCAGCCGCCCGGCGATCACGTCGGCAAAGAGTTGGTCGCCGACCATCGCCGTGCGCTGGGCGTCGAAGCCCGTCTTGCGCAAGGCGGCGCGAATCCCGAACGGAAACGGCTTGGCCGCCTTGGCCACGAAGGGGACATCGATCTCTTCGGCGAGCCGCCGGACTCGTCGTCCCAATCCGTTGGAGACCAGACACACGCCGATGCCCGCGGCACGAAGCTCACCGAGCCAAGCGTTGACCTCCTCGCTGACCTTCTCGGTGCGATAGCTCTTCAGCGTGCAGTCGACGTCCAGCAGCAGCGCCTCCAGCCGCAGATCGCGAAGCCGGTCGACGCCGAGGTCCAACACGCTCTCTACTCGAAGATGGGGAACTACGATTTGAAACATGATCCGTTGTGCGGCTAAGCGATGCCGTAGAGTCTCTTGAACCAAGCAACGAACGCGACCGCTGCGGGACTGTCGTGGCGGAAGTACTTCGCGCGGATGGCCGTGCCGTAGGGGCGTCCCGGCTCCTCTTGCCACGCCAACCACGTGTGAATGACTGCCTTGATACGGTCCACCTCGGCGAATGTCGCCCCCAGTTCCTCCGCCGTGCTCGTCGCGGCCGTAGCGTGATCGATCAGCGCATCCTGCTCGTCGATCAGAGTCTGAAGGAACGTTTCGAGCTTGCCATCGTGTTGATTGTCCGGCATGAGCCAGACGCCGACCTTTGACCGGTACGTAGAAGAATGGCCGATGAATCCTTCAGGTGGCGGCTGGTTCGGCGTGTCGATTGCCGCTCTCCGAAGTCGATCGCAAACGGCCTGCCAGCGGGCAAGGAGGGGGGAGTCCGCGTCCAGCACGAATCCGATCGCTCTGCCGGTGCTCAGCCTAACCGCCGTCTCCATGCCATCAAGAAGGCCGTCAACGTTCCCGATCGGCTTGAACTCCGGGAACGCTGCCGGCCAAGGCTTGGAGTCGTAGTCGATGCCGTGACGGATGAGGAGGTGGACCATGGAGTGCTGGTCGTCGTCGCCTTCGACGTGAAGGCTCGATCGTTCCATCGAACCGGGCATCAGCGGACCTCCATGCCCTGATTGACGGCGAGCACTATCTCCTCGCCGTGCAGGGCGACTGCTTCCTCCAACTCGCAATCGATCTTCTGGAGGGAGACGTCTTTCGCCAGGTCAGGATGATTCTCGCAGAGCCAGGCGAGGCCGCGCACGCAGTCGGAGCTGTGCGTGGTGGCAAAAACCTGGACGTTGCTTCGCCTCGCCGCTTCCGTAACCAGACGCCACATGTCGCCCATGATCGAGTAGTGCAGGCCGGTGTCGATTTCGTCCACAAGAAGCACGCCGCCCTCCGCCTGAGTTAGGGAAAGGGAGAGTGCCAGCAGACGGCGCATTCCGTCGCCGTGGCTGCCGAGAGGGTGGCGGTGCTGGGTACCTTCGAACGCAGCAAGGATGCCGGCATGACCTCCGTGCCGATATGCGTTTTCCCCGCTCAAGAAGAAGATGTCCGTGAGGTCGGGCGCGAGGATCCTCATCGCGCGGATCACTTCGGACTCCCTTCTCTCGCTAATCACCCTATTCCACATCGCGCCCATGGAACGAGGTTCCAGCGAATCGGGCGCAATGAACAGGACTCTCGCGACTTCGCGACGCTCGCTCGGTGAGACCCGGCCAGGGCCATACACTACACCAGGAAGAAACACGCCCTCCGCCGACACCGGCAACCCCTGGGACTCCCCTGCTACGAAAGCGGCGCTTCCTTCGAAGCGAATCCCCAAACTCGTGTCCAGCGTATCCAGTCCTTGGTTACGGTACGCGCGTTCAAGGATTTCATCAGGAACATACACCTCAACAACACGCACAGTGACTTCGCCAAAACCATCGCTACTTCGCACAGCGAAGTACGCGCCCACCCTCAATTCGTGACCGTGGAAGAAGTGCGATACACAAGGAAACCCTTCCTGTCGGTATTCCTCGCGACCACCGGCTGTGTAAACGACCTCGCCGCGGTGCCACGCCGTGCTGTTCAGCACGCGCGGATCTCCTCCGGAGACGATGAGGTGAACCGCCTCGAGTAGGGAAGTCTTCCCGCAGTTATTCTTCCCCACGAGCAGATTGACCCGCGTAAGGCCGCTGAGCCGATATCGCTCGAAGCCGCGATACCGCTCGAGTTCGAGTGTGGTCAGCATCGCATCGTCCCTCCACGTCCTTCAACGTAACCGAAACCGGCACGGCCGGTCAATCCATCTTCCAGTACCGCAGAATGCACCACAGCGCCCGGAACGCGTCGCGGAGGCCGATCTTCTTGCCTTCGCCGTAGGTGCGGCCGAAGTAGGTGATGCCCACCTCGTAGATGCGATACCCGCGGCGGGCCACCTTGGCGGTCAGCTCCGGCTCGATGCCGAAGCGCTTCTCCTTGAGCGTGGGGCCGATCTCTTGGATCACCTCGCGGCGGAACGCCTTGTAGCAGGTCTCCATGTCGGTCAGGTTCAGGTCCGTGAACGTGTTGGAGAGCGTGGTCAAGAAACGGTTGGCCACGTAGTGCCAGAAGTAGAGCACGCGGTGCGGGCCGGTGGCGATGAAACGCGATCCGTAGACCACGTCGGCCACGCCCTCGACAATCGGCTGGATGAGCAGCGGATAATGGATCGGGTCGTATTCCAGGTCGGCGTCCTGGATGACGACGACCTCGCCCGTGGCGTGGCTGAACCCCGTCTTCAGCGCCGCCCCTTTTCCCTGGTTGCGCTCGTGGCAGAAGACGCGGAGATCGGGCTGGCCCTCCATCTCGGCCAACAGCTCCCGCGTGCCGTCCGTGCTGCCGTCGTCGACCAGGATGATCTCCTTGGGGATGGAGACCGCCCGAACCCGCCGAACGATCTCCTCCAGGGTCGACTTCTCGTTGTAGACCGGGACGATCACCGAAACACGCAGATCCGGCGGGAAGGGGTACAGCCCCAGCCGTCGCGAGAGCTCGGGCCCCAGCCACTCGCGGAGTTGCCCCGGCGCGGGGAGGGCCGGTGGCACCCCGGCCGTACCACACAGGGGGCAGGTCGCGGGCGATTCGTCAGGTTGCGAGTCGTTTGAGTGGGCGTCGTCGCTCATCGATCCCGGTCGGTGAAGAGAAAGCTTGGTTGTCGGGGGCCGCTTGATCCCCGCTTTGGTGAAGCGGAGCATCGAGCACGCGGGGGTAACGCGATCTCGCGCAAGTCTTTTCCAAGTATAGGGCTACAGCGATCGCCGTGCCGGCAGGCACTGCCACGCGACCGGACTACCCGACCGCGGCCCGTGATCGTAACCTCTTTGAGATTAACATCTTATCCCCCCGCCGCAAGGCCAGTTCCTGGGCCACGCGCCCCGGCCAAATGTTCGCCTACCCTCCGGCCTACACTTCCGATAGACTCAGCTCGTCTTCTGCCCCGCGTGTTGGTGCAGTCCCAAGGGGTCCGCGAAGTGGGGAGTTGCCATGCCGATCGACATCGCCGTCGTGCCCGTGGCCGGCCGGGGTACCCGGCTGTTGCCGCTCACGAAGAGTCAACCCAAAGAGATGCTCCCCGTGGGCCGCAAGCCGGTGGTCCAGTACGTGGTCGAGGAGTTGGCCCGGTGCGGCGTGGGGCGGCTTCTGTTCGTCACCGGGCCGGGCAAGACGGCCATTGAGAACCATTTCGACATCGACGCCGAGCTGATCGCCAGCCTGCGGGAGACGGGCAAGGAGGAGCTGCTCGCGGAACTGGCCTTCGAGCGCGAGGATCTGGAGTACTTCTACACCCGACAGCGCCGGCAGCTCGGCCTGGGACACGCCGTGCTCTGTGCCCAACCCGTCGTCGGTCGGGAGGCGTTCGTCGTGGCGTTGGGCGACTCGATCATCGGGCTCAACGCCGAGTCGCGGGTCGTCCGCCTGATGATCGACGAGTTCGAGCGCCGCGGCGCGGCGGCGGTGATCGCCTTCGAGGAGGTGCGGCGGGAGGACGTGTCTCAGTACGGGATTGCCAAGCCGCGAGGGGCGGTCGACGACGTGTTCGAGCTGGAAGACCTGATCGAAAAGCCCGACGTGGCCGAGGCCCCCAGCAACCTGGCCGTCGCGGCACGCTACGTGCTGAGCTCGCAGGTCTTCGACTATCTCAAGATGACGCCGCCCGGCAAGGGCGACGAGATCCAGCTCACCGACGCCATCCGGATGATGATCCGCGACGGGGCCAAGGCGTTTGGCGTGCGTCTGCCTGCGGGCGAACGCCGGTTCGACATCGGCAATTTCGAGAGCTACTTCCGGGCGTTCGCGGAGTTCGCCTTGGCCGATCCCGACTACGGGCCGGCGCTGCGGTCGTACGTGGCGAGCCTGGGAAGCGGGCCGGCGGAGAGGTAACCATGCTCTTGATTCGGAAGAAGGCGTACGCCCGCGCCGGCCTGATCGGCAACCCTTCGGACGGCTACCACGGCAAGACGATCTCGGTCATCGTGCCGGACTTCCAGGCCGAGGTGACGCTCTACGAGTGGGACGACCTGGAGATCGTCTGGAGCCAGGAAGACCAGAGCCGCTTCCGCTCGGTCCGGGAGCTGGCCCGCGACGTGAAGCTGCACGGCTACTACGGCGGGGTCCGGCTGGTCAAGGCGACGATCAAGAAGTTCGTCGAGTACTGCGAGGCCCGGGAAGAGCGGCTTCACGAGCGGAATTTCTCCGTCCGCTACCAGACCAACATCCCCCGGCAGGTCGGGCTGGCCGGCTCCAGCGCGATCATCGTGGCCACGCTCCGCTGCCTGATGGAGTTCTACCGCGTCGAGATCCCGAAGCGGGTGCAGCCTTCGCTGGTGCTGTCGGTGGAGCGAGAGGAGCTGGGGATCGCGGCCGGCTTGCAGGACCGCGTGATCCAAGTGTATGAAGGCCTGGTGTACATGGACTTCGACCGCGAGCGGATGGAGCCGTGCTGCGGCTTCCCGTGCGGAGTGTACGAGCCGCTCGACGCCTCACTCTTGCCGCCGCTCTACGTTGCTTACAGCACCGACGTGAGCGAGCCGACCGAGGTGGTCCACAACGACCTCCGCGCCCGCTACGAGCGGGGAGATCCGGAGGTGGTGGAGGCGATGACCCGATTCGCCCAGTTGACCGTCGAGGCCCGGACGGCGATCCTCGCCCGCGACACCGCCCGGCTGGGCGAGCTGGTCGACGCCAACTTCGATCTCCGCCGCTCGATCTGCCGGATCGCCGAACAGCACGAGCAGATGGTCGAGCGTGCCCGGCGTGCCGGCGCGCCGGCCAAGTTCGCCGGCTCGGGCGGGGCGATCATCGGCATCTGCCCGGACCAGGCGACGTTCGAGCGGCTCAAGGCGGAGCTGGAGGCGATCCGCTGCGAGGTGATCCGGTTGGTGCTGTAGACGCTTCGGCCACGGCCAGCCGCCCAGATCGGACTGCCGGCGAACCTCGACCGGGTCGATCCGCGAGAGCGGCGTTTCGTGCGGCGGGAAGTGTCGACGCACGCGAACGGCCCGGTGACGCAGCCACAACGCGTCCAGGCTCCACGCCGGCTGCACCCGGTGATACCGGTTGGCCGGGTTCTCAGGGGCCCCGTAGGAGCTGGCCTGAAATCGCTCGGACGAGCTGGTCGCCGGGCGGTTGTCTGCGACGGACACGGTCCGTACCCTATATTTGATATATTTGGGATGGGAAACGACGCGAAACGTCACGATGGGACGTGCTCGGGGGGGGCCGGAAGCCTCCGCGTTGGACGTGCCTGGAGCGATGCACAAAACGAACGGAGCCCAAGATATGCAGAAGTCGATGGACGAGAAGCTCGCCCGGATTCACGCGGACCCCGCCTGCCGGGACTTCATCCTGGCCGACGCCAAGGACGCCGACATGGCGTTCGGGATGGCGGCCCCGGGGAAGAGCCCCGAGCACCATGCCCACGAGGCGAAGTTCCGCACGCTGGACGAGTACCGCCAGTTGATGCGGGAGATCGTGCACCAGGGGCTGGTCGACATCATGTTGATGAGCGCGAGCTCGAACGAGGTGCTCGCGATCCAGGAGCGGCTTTTCGACTCCAGCCACGTCACGCCGGCGGTGCGGGCGAACGACACGACCGACATCTGGCTGGCGGCGGGCACGGGGCGCTACCCGAGCGACCCTTCCCGGCCCTTCCGCTCGGCCACCATCGATCACATCATGTGCGGCAAGCAGGACTGCTCGCCGGAAGAGCGTCGCCTGGGGGCCGACCTGGGGCTCTATTCGGTCACCTTCAACAACGACACGGAGCGGGACCTGGAGACGCTCGACGCCTACAAGCAGTTCCGGCTGGAAGCCGAGCAGAAGGGGTTCCGTTACTTCCTAGAGGTGTTCAACCCCAACGCCTGCGGCGACTCCCCCCCGGCCGACCTCGGCCGCTTCATCAACGACCACATCGTCCGCGCGTTGGCCGGCGTGACCGGCGCGGGCCGGCCCCAGTTTCTCAAGGTGGCCTACAACGGGCCGGCCGCCATGGAGGCCCTGGCCGGCTACGACCGGTCGCTGGTGGTGGGGATCATGGGCGGGTCGTCGGGCACGACCTTCGACGCCTTCCACATGCTCGCCGAAGCGAAGAAGCACGGGGCGCGCGTGGCCCTCTACGGGCGGAAGATCAACAACTCGGAGCACCAGTTGACGTTCGTCAAGTATCTGCGTGCGGTGGCCGACGAGGCGATCGCGCCGGAGGAGGCCGTCCGCGCCTATCACGGCGATCTGAAGAAGCTGGGGCTTCAGCCGTACCGTGCGCTGGAGGAGGATCTCCAGCTCACCTACACGGAGTCGAGCTACGCCGGCACGAGCTCACCCCGCCCGGCGGGCCCCACGGCATCCCGCCCGACGAGCCCCGCCCCGAGTCGCCCGACCGCTCCCTCCTCCGACGAGCCCGATTTCAGCAAGATGACGCCGGCCGAGAAGGCCCGGTGGAACATCGAGCGTTGGAAGCGGATCCTAGGCTAATCTTGCCCTGGTTGGGGGGCGGGGTCCCGCCGCAGCGCCTTTGTTGATGTTTGCATTGCCAATAATCACCCGACGTGGACCGGACCCTTCGGTCCCGGGCTTCCGGTGGAAGCCCTCCGTTCATTGACTATGCAAGGCTCAATAGGGTCCGCGCACAGACGGCTCGTGCGATTCTGTAGCCCGGGTCCTCGTCCGACGCATCCTCGCACGGCGTCAGGTGGAAGGCTCATCCGGGGGAAGCAACCGGCCGGTGAACTGGCAGCCGACGAGATGGCCGGCACCGCCATGGTTTGGCACGGTGTGTATGACGCGAGCGGTGGCGTAGATGACGTGCGTATCGTTTCCGAGCCTGACGACGACCTGCTCGAAGTCAGGCGGTTGCGGCGATAGGAAGGCGAAGCCGCCGGTCGAGATGTCACGGCACCGGACCTCACGGAACTCGGAGCGATCGGGCAGGGCGCCGCCGGAGCAGGGAGCTATCCATTGGGTCGTTTCGTAGGGATATCGCTTGCTGCGGTAGCGCGGGACTCGGTCGGCAGTCCCGAGGTGGTCGACGTCCTCGAGGTACTGTCGGATCCGTTCCGCGATGTTGGTTGTTGCACTCGACCCGTCTTGTTTTCCCGGCATGGCGATGCCCATTGGATGCTGGTGACGTTCTGTTACGCGGTCAAGGCGGACAAAGGATACTCTTTCGGACGGCGGGGGGCGCTCAGGTGTAGCTTGATTCCTTCAATCGGGGGGAATCTTCATCCGTTTTGTCGGCGGGAACAAGGATCTTGATCGGCCCCTGGATTCCGACGGATTTCGCATAGGCATTGAGTCGCTGGCGCAGGGACGGCGTCACTTCCAGGCCTTTGGCGTTGAGAATCGTGCCGGCCCGGCTCCTGATTTCCTCGGCCACGATCGCGTGATCGGGGAGGTCTTGTACCTCGACCTCGGCGAGGACGTATTGCGTCTTGGTCTTCCGCACGCGCTTTAGCGCTTCGACGATCTGCGGGTCGTACCAGCCTTCCCTTCCCTGTATTTCGCGGATCGCTTGTTCCTCATTCAGACCGCTGGAGATGAGCGTGTCGAAATCAACGGCCAACTTGAGGATTCGAGCGCCGAGGGGGATCATTTCGCCGGTCGTCGAGTCCTCGGGAACGCCCGAGCCGTCGAAGTGCTTCCCCTGATAGCCGACAATCTCGGCAACCTTGTCGAGGCGGGGAATGGTGGCGATCAGCTTGCGGGCCACCTGAGGGTGGTTCTCGAGCGTCTGGCGCTCGAGCTCGGACAGTTTTTGACCGTTGTACGCCTTGGAGAGCGTCTCCTCGGAGACGGCCATGCAGCCGATCTGACACAGCAGGGCCGCAAGCTCGCACTGCCAGGCCTCGTCGACTTCCAGCTCTTCGACCAGCTCGCGTACGAGCCGCCGCACGCGTGCAGTGCGGCCGAAGGCCGCGGGATTGACGATCGCGAGCACGTCGGTGAGGACCTTGACGCTGCCGCTGAGCGTCTTGGAGAGCAGCTCCCGCTCCGCCGTGACCAGCCGGTACTGACCGAGGCCCGCGTCGATCGCCTTGATGAGCGTCGGCCGGGGACACGGCTTGGTGAGGAACCGGAAGATGTTACCCTCGTTCACGGCCTCGATGGCCGACTCGACGTCGGCATAGCCGGAGAGCATCATTCGAACGGTGTCGGGGGCGATCTCTCGCACCTTCGCCAGGAACTGGATCCCGTTCATGCCCGGCATTCGCATGTCGGAGACGATCACGGCGAACGGGCCGCGCTCGGCAACGGCGGCAAGGCCCTCTTCCGCTCCCAGCGCCATCTCCACTCGGTAGAACTTGCGCAACTGCCGCTGATAGGTTTCGAGGAGCATTTGATCGTCGTCAACGAACAGGATTCTCGCAGACATTCGGCTGCTCCTCCGAGAGTGAGTCTGGGATCAGTTCTCGCCACGTGTCGATACGATCGGCCAGGCCGATTCCCGTCAGGTACTCGACGTCGAGGTCGGCGGATCCGGCGTCCGGGGAACTCTGCTCCGCCTCCAGGGCATCTGCCGCGTGGACGACGGAAAGGGGGTCGAAGGCTTGCCCTGGGCACTGGCTCGGGCAATGATGGAAGGCGACCGCCTCGACGATGATATCGGTAAACCCCCACAGCCCCAGCAGGTACGCGCCGACGTCGGCATGGGCTGCTCCGAAGGCCTCCTTCTCGAGCATCCAGAGCGGTTTTTCCTGGCGATCGGCCCATTCCCAGAGCACGGCGTATTCGTCGGGGAAGCTATCGAGGAGGACGAGCTTGCCGACGTCGTGAACCAGAGCCGCCACGAAGATCTGCTCCTTCAACTGCTTGTCCGCTCTCTCCGCTTCGGCGATCCGCCTTGCCAGGGCACTGACCCGATAGCTGTGATTGGCCAGCCGCTCGACGAGGGGGCGGCTGGTGCCGGTTCGGGGCTTCTGGCTGAAGACCCCCACGGAGAGCACCAGCGACCTCATCGTATCGACCCCCAGGAGGACGGCGGCCGCGGCGGGGGTCGAAACGCGCTGTCGGAGGCCGAAATAGGAGGAGTTGACCACTTGCAGGACCTTGGTCGTCATCGCCACGTCCCGGGAGATGAGTTCCCCCAAGCGGGAGACCGACGTGTCCGGGTCCTGTAATTCGCTGAGCATCTTCGAGCAGAAGGCCGATGGGCTGGGGAGCGACGTCAATCCGGAGATCGTTTTCTGAAGGTTTTCGTCGGCCAGGTGCTCTCGGAGCGCGCAGGCTCGCCTGATCGTGGACTGAACCGTCTCCGCATCGCACGGCTTCGACAGAAATTGGTGCGTTGGCCCTACCGCCTTGATGAGCGTCTCTTGATCCGATTGCCCCGAGAGCGCGATACGTACGGTCTTGGGGTACTGCCGCCGCACCCGGTTCAGCAACGCCATCCCGTCCATGCCGGGCATGCGGACGTCGGTCACCAGCACGTCGAATGGTTTCTCGGCCATCTGATCGAGGGCCTCCTGCCCGCTTCCGGCGAAGACCATCTTCCACTCGTCGCGCAGGCCGCGGAGCATTCGGCACAGTCCCTGGAGGACGTACGGTTCATCGTCAACAAACAGAATACGCGTCTTCAAGGTCTTGCTCCTCGTCGGCCGGCGGTTCGGGCTCCATGGGCAGACGAATGATGAACGTCGTTCCGCGGCCCGTCTCGGTCTCGAACGCGATCGTGCCTTGATGTTGTCCAACCACGACCGAGTGGGCCACGGCGAGGCCCTGTCCCGTTCCTTTGCCGACCTCCTTGGTCGTGAAGAACGGATTGAAGATCTTGGAGCGGGACTCCTCGGAGATCCCCGCCCCCGTGTCGCGGATGCGAATTTCGGCCCAGTCGCCGTCTCGCCGGGTGCTTACGGTGATCGTCCCCTTCTCCTCCGTCCCGTCGCCGACGGCGTCGCCGATGGCATGGGCCGCATTCACCAGGATGTTGAGAATCGTCTGGTTCAGCTCGCCCGGAAAACAAGGGACCGGCGGCAACGACTCGTCGAAGTCGGTGACCACGTCGGCGACGTACTTCCACTCGTTGCGGGCGATGGTGATCGTGTTCTGAATCGCCCGCGAAAGATCGGTGGCTACTTTCGTCCCGACGGCGGGGTGCGAGAACTCCTTCATCGCGCGGACGATTTGTGCGACCCGGTCGATCCCTTCCAGCGACTGCTTGATGGAGATCGGGATTTCTTGGGTCAAGTACTCCAGATCGGCCGCTTCGGCCGCCGCCGCCGTCTCGCTCACCAGTGCCTCGGTGACGGAATTCTCTTGCACGGCAGCCAGCAAAGCCTGGCTCGCGCTCAGGGCACGAAAGACGTCGGCGAAGGAGTCTTCGAGGAACCGCGTGTTGTCGCCCACGAATTGAATCGGAGTGTTGATTTCGTGCGCGATCCCCGCGGCCAACTGCCCGATCGATTCCAGCTTCTGCGCTTGTATCAACTGGCGATGAAGGGCATTCTGTTCGCTGACGTCTCGAAAGGTGACCACCGCACCGATTCTCTCGCCCTCTTCTTGGACGGGCGTGCCGGTGTACTCGACCGGGAAGCTGCTCCGGTCCTTCCTCCAGAAGACGTCGTTCTTGGAGCGATACGGCCGGCCTTCCGCGAGCGCCGTGCACAAGGGGCAGGTTTCGCGGGGGTTGGGCGTCTGGTCGGCGTTGGAGTGCCGGAGCGTATCGTGGTGGGACTTGCCGACGAGCTGTTCCGCCTCCCAGCCGAACATCTCCGCCGCCGCGGGATTGACGAAGGTGATTCTCCCCTCCCGATCCACGCCGTAGATCCCTTCCGCCGCCGCCTTGAGTATCAGGTCGTTCCGGTGGGCGAGTCGCTCCAGCTCATGGGACGTGCGTTTGAGCTCCGTCACGTCGGTTCCGATGATGATGAAGTCTCGGACCGCGCCGGTTCGGTCGTACGCGGGCCGGTAGTCGATCATCAGCCATCGCTTCTGGCCGGACTTCGTCGAGATCGCCACCTCGCCCTTGAACCCTTTGCCTTCGACAATCCGGCTAGCCCATTCCGCGGCGGCGTGGTCCTCATCGCCGCAGGTCAGCAGCGATTCCGGCTTCCGGCCGAGGCCCTCCTCGGAAGCGTACCCGGTCACGCGCGTGAAGGATTCGTTCACCCACTGGATCCGATGCTCCCGGTCGGCGATGATCACGACGTTGTCCGTCTCCATGGCAACCAGAGCGAGGCTCTGGCACTGGGCCTCCTTCTCGCGAAGCGTCGTGGCCATGTGGCTGGCAACCGCCTTGGCCTCCCGGACGTCGTGGGCCAACATCCGTTCCTTCAGCAGCAGGCTCCTCGTCAATCGGTTCGCCCGACGAAACGCCAACAACCCTTGGGCCACGAGGACCAGCAGGGTGATCGACACCAGCAGCAAGCCGGTCCGGGCGAGGAGGCGTTCCCGCGCGGCAACCTGCATGCTCCACCGGTTGGCGACGCGGGCCAGCCCCTGCGAGAACCGTTCCGCCCGCTCGACCGTTCGAGTCACCAGCCGTTGGAGCTTGGTGTGGTCGGGTTGCTCACGGCGTGGGCTCTGGAGGCCACGAAGCAGGGCATGGGCCGCGTCGACCGTCGCTTGGTAGTCGGGCTCGCCCCTGCGGATTGCCGCCATCACGTCCGCGGGTGCGCCGGCTCGGCCCAGCAGCGATTGGAGGGATTCATGGGATCGCGACCAACCGTCGATTGCCTCGCTGAGATGGCCCGATCGGTGGGCGGCGTTTCCGTCCTCAACGGCCACCCGGACCGCCCCGGCGGCGCTGATCAGCCGCTGGGCGTTGAGCCGTTCGTTGCCCACGGCGTCGATCACGGCGTTCTCACACTGCTTCAGCTCCAGCGACTGCCTGAGCAGCAGTTGGTTCACGATGGTCAGACAGGCCACGAGCCCCAACGCCGCGGCGTACTGCGTTTGCAGCGATCGTGGGGCGTCTTTCCTTTCGGCCGACCGGCCGGGCAGGAGCCTTCCAACCAGGAAGCGAGGGCTCGTCATTCTGTTCCCCTCTCACACCGCCGTTCGGGAGGACTGCACCGAGCGGGCAAACCCCAAACGTCCTGCGCGTCGCTGGAATGTCGAGTATCACGGTCAGAACGGCCGGGAATCTGCGACACGATGGGTTGTAGCCCTGGACTGCCGACGTCTTGCCCCATCAACTCGTGGAATGGAAGCATCGCCATAACGGTCGTGGTCTTCACGTGCCATCGAACCGACAGAAAAGGCACAATCGAAGCTGCCCTCCCCCGTATCCAGGGGGGCAACCTCCATTGTGCCTTCAAGTGGCGGATCCCAGACCCGACAACTAAGGCCACCCACCCTGCGCGGGTGGGCCCGTTATGTTCCCGTGTGTTTCCTCCGGAAACCGGGTTCTGAAGAAACATAGCATAGGGGGTAGGCGGTGTTGGAGGATTTCTTGCGATCCACCCAGGAGCCGTCCGATTAGGGGGGTTCTTTCGGCCTATTGCCGGAGACGTCTTGCGCGCGGTCAATCAAACCTGTGGCACAAAAAGGGTTGCACGGTCGTTGCCGGAGGCCGCGAAGCTTGACAACCGCCCGGCGGGCCCCCTAAAGTACGTGTACGCAGGGCGGGCGGACTTCCCAACGGAATCGCGCGTGCTCCGAACCCAGGCGCGCGACAGTCCTAAGCTTCCGTGAGTCGAGAGGAGACCTCCATGAGCCCACTGGCACCAAAGCGAGCCGGCTTTCGACCCCGTCTTCTCGGGGCCGCCTTGCCCGCGGGCCTGGCCGTGGCCCTGGTCCTTACTGCCCGAGCGAGCGGCGCCCCGCCGTCGGGCGACGAGGCAGCGACCGTCCGCGACAGGCTCTGGATCTGGACCGTCTACGCGGGGGGCGACAACGAAGGCTGGGGACTGCCGGCCCCTTCGCGGATGACCCAGGCCGAAGGGGCGTTCTACCTGGGAGTGCCCAACCTGTTCATGATCCGCAGTCGCGATCGGCCCCCGATGCCGTTCGATCAGGCGGCGATTCCGCTGCGGCCCCTGAAACGCGTCTGCTGGTCGCTGACCGGGGCCGGGGGCAAGACGAGCGAGGAGGAACGGGAGCACGCCCTCGAACTCGCCCGGCGCTTCCCCAACATCGCCGGCTTCATCATGGACGACTTCTTCCATGGCGACGGCTCCGGCTCCCTCTCGCCGGAGGAGCTACAGCAGTTGCGAAGGCGCTTGGAGATCGACGGCAGAAAGCGGGACTTGTACGTGGTCGTCTATCAGCGCCAGTTGGAGCTTCCCATCCGGGAGCATCTCGATCACTGCGACAAAATCACCTTCTGGACCTGGAAGTCGGAGAACCTCGACCGGTTGGAAGAGCGTTTCACCCTCTTGGAGAAGATCGCTCCCCGTCACGGCAAGCTGCTGGGATGCTACATGTGGGACTACGGCAACAAGCGCCCCATGCCGGTCGACCGGATGAAGAAGCAGTGCGAGATTGGCCTTCGCTGGCTCAGGCAAGGACGGATCGACGGGATGATCTTCCTGGCCAACACCGTGTGCGACTTGGAGCTGGACGCCGTGGAGTGGACGCGCGCGTGGATTGCCGAGGTGGGCGACCGCCCGCTCTAACAGCCCGTTGAAGAAGTAGTCCCTCGCCGACTTGGGTGCGACTGCTGGCTTGCCCAGCAGTGATTTTCGTGCGAATTTGTAGAGCACTGCTGGGCAAGCCAGCAGTGGCACCCTTTTTCAGCGGGCTGCTAACCGGCAGAAGACACCGCGCCGAGGTTCGAACCGCGTGCTGTGCGACGGGCTGCGGACGCCGCACAGGGCTCCGACCGGAGGTCTTCGAGGCGGGGAGGGCATGTGGTCGGAGCGTCGACGAGTGGAGGTTTTGGTTTTCCAGGAAAACGACAGCACGTGTTCGAGGAGACTCTGAAGATGGCCCACGTAGATCGCCGCAACTTTCTCACGACCGCCGCTCGTTCGGCGGCAGCCTTGGGCCTCGGCGGACTGGCCTCCGCTGCCCAGACGTCCGCGCCGCGTCCTTGTCTGCCGAGTGCCTGGGAGAAGCGGGGGGTGGTTCTCGCCTCGGACGACGAGTCGGGCCGCGGGAGGGTGCAGAGCTTCACCTGCCCGGCCGAGCCGCTCGAGGACGGCCGCTGGCGGATCTGGTACTCGGCCTACGGGCCGGGGATTCCGTTCAACGTGGCCAGCGCCGAAGGGGTCTTGGGCAAGCCTCTCGAGCGACACCCGGCCGTCCTCTCCAGCGGCGAACCGGCCGACGCGCCGTTCGCGATCGGCAATCTGCCCGACGGGTGGCGCCCGGTGCAAGCCGTGCACCTCCGGTTGCATGGCGGCAAGCACCGCATCTACTTTTGGGCGCACGGGCCGGGGGTCGTCCGCTATCTGGCGGCCGAGAGCGACGACGGCCGCCGGTACCGCGTGTCGGATCCGCAACGGCCGTGTCTGTATCATCCGTTCGACCGTGCGGTGCCGGGCGAGGTGGCCGCGGCCGCGGGCCTCGAGCGCCTCGCCAAGCGGGCCCCCACCCGGCCGTCCGGCGAGCCGGTCGCGCCCGCCCGGCTGATCTCCAACGATGCGACCAACGTCTACCAGCTCTCCGACGGCAGCTTCGAGATGTACTCGGTCGCCCTGGTCGAAGTGGCCAAGGACGACCCGGCCTACATCGCCCACGACAACGCGGCCGGTTGGATCCGGGTGATCGATCGATACGCGAGCGAAGACGGCCTCCACTGGACGGACCGGCGGCGGGTGATCGAGCGCGACGGGCAGGACCCGGCGGATCAGCAGTTCTACTACCTCGCCGTGACACACACGCCCGAGGGGCGGGTCGGGATGCTCGGACACTACCGGGTCGAAGCGCAGACGATGGACCTGGAGTGGTGCTTCTCCTCGGACGGCGTCACCTGGGAGCGTCCTCTGCGCAAGGCCTGGATCGAGCGCAGTGAGCCGGGCGAGCCGGATTGCTACGGGATCTACGCACCCCACGCGCTCGTTCACCACGAAGACCGGTGGCACCTGCTCTACACGGGGGTCAACGCTGCCCACAACAACAAGCATTCGCACGGCGATCCCACTGCGGTGATCATGCACGCGACGTGTGATTCGATCTGGTCGTGAGGCCTCGTTCCCACGCTTCGCGGCCTCGTTCCCATGCTTCGCGTGGGAACGTACGTGGTGGGACGCTTCGCGTCCCGTGCGCGCAACTGTCTGTGGGGCAACCGCCTTCCTGGGCATACGGACGCAAAGCGTTCCGGAGTACGTTACGACGCGAAGCGTCGTAACGAGGTGTCCAAGACACTTCAAGCACGCTCTCACACGCGCAGCACGTCGAGCGGCTCGTACTTCTCGCCGAGGACGGTCTGGCTATCCAGTCCGAGCCAGCGGTCGAGCACGGTGGCGTAGACGCGGCGGAAGTCGGTGTGGAACTTCTGAGCGCCGTTGTCCAGGTCGGTGAGGCTGGGGTGCGGGCCGATGAGGCCGCTCTTCAGGCGACCTCCGGCCAGGAACACGGGCGCGGCGGCGCCGTGATCGGTGCCGCGTCGTCCGTTTTCGGCCACGGTGCGGCCGAACTCGGAGAAGGTCATCAGGAGGACGCGATCCGCCAGCTTGTCCCGCACCAGGTCGTCCACAAACGCGGCCACGGACTCGGAGAGCTGGTGCAATACGGCACAATGATTGCCGAGCTGGTTGGCGTGGTTGTCAAAGCCGCCGATCCCCCCGCCGCCCAGCTCGGTGAAGTAGACGCGGATGCCCACGTCGGCACGGATCAGTTGAGCCACGGTGTGGAAGTCCCGGGCGAGGGAGAAGCCGGGATACCCGGCGGCTTCCGCGGAGGTTCCGGCCCGCGCGACGGTTTCGATCTGCTCGCTGCCTGCGTACGCGGCGAGCGTGCTTTGCTGGACGAACTTCAGCAGCGGGCTCGATTCGCCTTCTCGCGGCGACTTGGCGGCCTCGACCAGTTGTCTGCGGTGCGTCTGGCCGCCGGGACCGGGCATGGCCTGAAGGCGCCACTGTTGGAGCGACCGGACGGAAGGAACGATCGCTCTTTCTGCGTTGAGCCCGAACGGCTGGGCAATGGGCCCGACGAACACGCCCGGCACGTTGCCTTCGTCAGTGCGAAACAGCCCGTCGATCGTGCGGCCCAGCCAGCCGGTCTGGCAAGCGGCCTCGCCGGGCCGGGCCGTGTGCCAGTCGCGCATGGCCCCGTTGTGGTCGCGGTCGTTGTTCGGGTGCCCCACGCCCTGGACGACGCTCAGGAGCCCTTCCTGGTAGAGCCGCATGAACGCTCCCATCCTGGGGTGGAAGCCGAGATCGGAGTCGATCTTGTGGACCTCGTCGGGCGGCATGCGCAAGGTGGGACGGCTCTTGGCATAGGTCTCATCGTGGTACGGGACCACGGTGTTCAGCCCGTCGTTGCCGCCCGAGAGCTGGACGACCACCAGCACGGTATCCCGCCCGTCCGACCGCCCGGCTGCGGCCGCGACCGAGCGACTCAGAAACGAAGGCACGGCGGGGCTGAACGACACCAGGGTCGCGGCCCCGAGTGAGGCCTTCAGGAATTCGCGTCGATTGGAAGCCATTGGAATCCCTCCGTCACGGTTCTTCTGGTAAGATCGTCAGGCCAACTGGAACTCGGGCAACGTCACCACGGCGTGGGCGAAGCGGCGGAGCCGCTCGGCGGGACTGCCTTCGCCCGTGGTGGCCGTCTTCGACAACGCTTCGGCTACCCCCTCGTCCAGATCGCCCTGAAGGAACAGATCGACGAGGAACCGGGCGGCGGCTTCGGGGGTCGCATGGCCGTGCTTACCGGCCACCGCCAGCGGATCGAGCTTCTCGCCGTACGGTTTCGCGCCGGAGAGCAGTGCCGCGGCCAGATTGCTGCGGCCGACCAGCGTCGCTCCGTTGAGCCAGAAGCGCCCCCCTTCCCAGCCCTTGACCGTCGGCGGACGATACAGGTTCTGCCCCAAGGCCGCCAGGTCGTTTCCCAGGTTGGCGGTGGGAACCATCCCCTCCAGGCCTCGCACGATCCCCAGGGCGAACTCCACGGGGCCCTTGATCCGTTGCCGGTAGGCCGCGGGCGAGAAGAACAGGTTGGAGCGGAGGATGGTCTCGACGAGCTTGGCCACGTCGTAGTCCTTGGCGAACGACTCGGCCAACGGTACGACGAGCGCCTCGCTCGGCTCGTCGGTCTCCGAGACGAGCCAGCGGTAAAGCTTTCGCACCAGCAGCCGCGGGGTGGCCGGCTCCTGGAGCACGATCTCGACCACGTCGTCCCCGTCGAACTTCCCTTCCCGGCCCAGAATCCGCTTCACGCCCGGATCGTGATCCGCGGGGAAGTATCGGAGCTGATTGCGGAGCACGCGCCACCCGGTGAACGCCCGGGCGGCCTCCCGGATGTCCTCCTCCATGAAGTTGCCCGGCCCCAGGCTGAACCGGGCCATCAGCTCCCGGGCGTAGTTCTCGTTGGGAACGGCCTTGCGGTTCTCGTCGGCGCCCACCGAGACGAGCAGGGCCGGATCGCGGGAGACGGCTTCCAAGAGCGGCGGGTACGAGCCGAGGGCGTGCTCGCGCAGCAGTTGCACGTGATCGCGCATCATCGGGGCATTGTTGACCCGGACGCCCGTGGCGGCGAAGTGGTTGTGCCAGAAGAGCGTCATCTTCTCCAGGAGCGGGTGCGGGGTCTGGATCATGCGACGAAGCCACCACGCCCGCAAGGCGTCGGCGTTGGCCGAGGCCTCGTAGCCGTCGTAGCTGCGATGGAAGTCGGCCACGGCGGTCTGGGGCGAGACCAGCATTTCGACGGCACGTTGCGGCCCGTCGGCCACCGCCTGCTGGAGCTGGTCCCCATCGGCTCCAAAGGCGGCCCGTCGGTAGAGGTGCCCCGCCAAGGCCAGATTCCAGGGCCGGTTGTCGTCGGGCTCGTACGGGGCCCAGGCCCACTGCGGATCGGCCGGGTTGCCGGCGGGCGGGCGGTCTGGCCCTTGCGAGTCGTTTGGGCCTGCCGGGGCTTGCGTTCTGGTGGACATGGACGGTCCCCCTATTGGCTTTCTAGAAACCTGTTCGGCGCTCCTGCCGGAGCCCGCGGCCCCAAGGGCCTCCGTGTAGTCATCACGCTCCGCCGTGATGACATGACGTCACGGCGGAGTGTGACGACTACGTTTCTTGCGACGCTTATTTCTTGAACGATCCTAACCACTTATGGTCTGTTGTGTTCTGACCGGTGGCAGGACCACGATCAGAAAGGTGGCCAGGGGTCCGAGGACCAGTGAGATCAGCCACCAAAGGAAGCCGGTTCGGCCCTTGCTCTGCGCAAGGCCCGCGTTGATCAGCGAAAGCGTGCCCCAGCCGACGAAGAAGCTTGCCGGTTCGTGCATCGATCGGGTACCTCCACGACTCGTGCCGACTCGTACCGTCTCGTGCCCAGGCTCTGCCTGGGCACGCCATGCCGGGCAGGGGCAGCCTGCCCGGGCGAGGCAGAGCCTCGCGGTAGTGCGTTCCCAGGCGGGGCCTGGGAACGAGGTGGTCTTGTCGGGCGTCCGGCGCCACACTGCTTCTGCGAAGCAGTGGCACACGGCCGCGCCCTCTCATTCGCCCCCCACGTTCAGCTCGAGCTCGATGCTCGCCTGGGTGTTTCCGTCGCGGGTTCCCACGTCGAGCTTCAACTTGCCCAGATATTCGGCCACCGTCAGGAGGAGGTCGATTTGGGTTTCGGCTTGCTCTTGCGTGTTGCCGTCCTCGACCATGTTTTGACGCACCAAGTGCGCCCGGTTGGCCCCCAGGATCGAGGCCAGGTGTCGACCGTCGATCTGGACCGAGCTATGGACCGCGGCCAGCGGCTCGACCGTGGCGGCGATCTCCTTTTTGGCGGCGTCGATCAGGTCCCGGGTGAGCCCCTCGGCGGAGCTGAGGATCAGGTAGTCGTCGAGCATGGCCAGGGACGGGCGGAGGTTGAATCGCGTGTCGAGGTTCTCCTTGTCGTCTTCGGCGGAGGTCGAGAAGTAGGCGATCGAGTACTTCGTATCGCCGTGCGTCGGCTTGTCGATGATCAGCCCGGGCAGCGCCTGCTGGCCCCGCGTGAAGTTGATCAGGCCGAGGGCCTTCTGCCACGCTTCCTCGACGACCACGCCGAACTTGTCGGGGTTCCGGAGCCGCAGGACCAGCGCGAACGCGGGGATCTTGACGCCGGGCGTCCCCACCGCCGGGTCGTATTCCTGCTCGGCGACCACCACGCGGACCTCGGGCCCGGTCTCGGCCAGCACCTCCTCGGTCAGGTCCCGACCGGTGAAGAAGATCCCCATCATGTTCTCGAAGAAGATCAGCCCGGAGGACCTCTCCGGAAAC
>Ga0307378_10001028_pt1 | contig 46008 bp, 37 predicted proteins | sample UN1MG_FD_202238 | JGI IMG/M metagenome (GOLD analysis project Ga0307378, IMG submission 202238) | Soil microbial communities from Risofladan, Vaasa, Finland - UN-1 | ecosystem: Environmental > Terrestrial > Soil > Coastal area > Acid sulfate soil | place: Finland: Risofladan, Vaasa | collected... | reverse complement strand
TAGTTTCATTTTGAAAAAGGATATAAGCATTCGTAAAAACAGCTTGAGCACCAAAACTTTTTAAATCAGAAGGTTGAATAACATTTTTAAAAGGATGTACTACAGGAAAAAGATTAGGGGTAATCATCTGCTTATTGTTGACTTCCAGTTTTCCTATTCTGCCTAAAGCATCTACATCTAGAATTTCATACTTCATTTGGTTTCCTTTGAGAATTTACGTTTATTAATCAAAAAATTCATTTAAACGATCCTCTTTAAATAACTTTTCAAGCCAATCAACTTTTCCAATCTTAAAATTTTCTCCGTTAATATTTTCAAATATAATTTCAACGATAATTTGCGCTACAGCTTCAATATTAGTATTTGTCGTGTCGATTTCATATATGGGTGCTTTTATCCGCTTTTGAATAAAATAATTGGCACAATTACCTAGAATTTCTGCTTGAATGTTTTCAGTAATTTTTTCTCTATCGAAATTTTTTATTTCTAATCTTCTGAATAATTCATCCGGATCACATCTTAAAATAAATACATAATCAATAAATCTTTCGGGAATAATATCTGAGAAATGGCTTTCTATTATCAGGTATGGTGGATTCTCTTGCTTAATATCTTCAATCTTATCTAAAATATAAGGTAGAAATATTTCAAAATCTACGATATATGTTTTTCTTTCTTCATCATATTCAAATGAAAATTCATCCGAAATTGCTAATTCATTTAAAGACATTATTTTAGCTTTAATTAAATTAGAAATTTCTTTTGCTACCGAAGTTTTTCCGCAGCCAGGTGTTCCGGAGATAACGATATTTTTCATTTCTAAGTATATAATAGAGATCGATAATTAAAAAAGTGAATGAACATAATTGAAGTTAATTCATAGTAAGAGTTTTCAGGAAGAATTTTTCTTGATAATATCAAAGAATCCTCTAAGATGTAAAAATACATAATAAAAGAGTGATTTAAATTATGATGATAGTATCATTCAATACAATCCATTGGGTGCTTAATAACATAATTACAATACAAACTTGGTTTCTTATTAAAGAATATTATTACTCATGAGGAGAAAGCACTATTTGATGAATCGATGCGATTACAGTTAAGTAAGCGCAGAATGGACAAAAATAAAGATCTTGAATTTGAAATTCTAACTTACCTTTTTTTACTATTTACTAATGTTCAAGGAAATCTCTGAAACTATGATATACACAGACAATATATTCACATTTGGGGCATTCGTACCAATCTTTATATCTCTCATTTGATTTTAATAGTAATGGGATTTGACAAGAGGGACATATTATAGGTTGTTCTTTATGATTTATTATATGCTTTTTATAATCCTCTTCTAGCTCACATTCAAGATCTTCTTTTAATATATATGAATCTGTTTTTGCTATAAAATCTAATATTTCTTGGTTCGGATAATACCATTCATTATGATGTCTGTATTTTCTAAATCTTTTATGTAAATCATATTCTCCTCTACTATTGCTTCAATAATCTTTAGTATTCTCAATTTGTCTGCATTGAAGCTCTTTAAAATACTACATCTATCTTTTGGATTAGTAGAAAAACCAATCTTTATCAATCCTGTTTTTTTAGCTTGAATAAAATACAACATTATATAATTCCTCTTAAGTGATAATGCTTTTCTTAATCATCGATTAATATGAGTTAAGAAAGAATTTTTGGTCATTCACCTTCTCTAATTAATTATAAAATAAAGATTTTCTTTAATTTAAATGAAAGAGTCCCGAAATTTTATGATTAATAAATAAATCGATGCAATAAAAAGCAACTACTTCGCCAAATAAATAAAAATCTTTAACGTAGACTAAGCGTACTTAAATTTAGCAAGTTATTCCCTCCATATTTTTAATCGGAGTGACTAATTTAACTCATCTCATTGAAAGATTGAAATTTAGTTTTTAATTAAAATTTATTGTTTAAAATAAGGAAATAATAAAATAATTGAGAAAAAACTGCAAGAACCTCATGAATTATATATTATTTAAGAATAAATATCCTATGTTTGATATTGAATATAAAATTAGACAGAGCTATTATAATGCTCTCGAAAATGCAAATCTAAAGGAAGATGATATGATTTTTATTGGTTGGTTTTGCAAAAGATATATTAAAGCAAACGAGGTATATATGAAATAAAAATTTAATAGCTTTCGAGACTTTATGGTAAAAAAATAATCCGGGTATGTTTATCTAATAAATGGGAAAGGGGGGCTTTGAACCCCCGACCTCACGGTTATCAGCCGTGCGCTATACCAGGCTAAGCCACTCTCCCTTAGCGGGAATTTCAAAAATGCAAAAAAGTATATTTAAAAAAACGTAAATTAACGAATAAATTAAATATATAGTATTTAAAAAATTTTTTGACCAAAAAAATAATAAAATATGCTTATTTTTAATTAATATTATACAGTAGATGTGTTGAGATAAATTGAAGTCAGGATATAGTCATGTGAAGGAAACGTTTGAGAAACACGAAAAAGGGTATCAAAGTCCACATTGGTATCGTGGAATTGAGTATAGGAGAGGTAGATCAATTCAAAGAGTTGAAAAACCAACAAATCTTCATCGAGCAAGAACATTAGGGTATAAAGCAAAACAAGGATACGTAATAGTTCGAGCAAGAATTAGGAAAGGAGGTATGCATAAAATTCGCCCAAAACGAGGAAGAAAACCAAGAGCCTTGGGTGTTTCTAGATATACCACTGGTAAGAATCTTCAATGGATTGCTGAGGAACGAGTTCAAAGAAAGTATCCAAACATGCAAGTCCTAAATAGTTACAAAGTCTATGCCGATGGGAAACATTGGTATTATGAGACAATTTTAGTGGACCCTAATCATCCTGTTATTAAGTCTGATCCAAATATTAATTGGATAGCTGAATCACAACATACAAAAAGAGTAACTCGAGGTCTTACTTCTGCTGGAAAGAGAGCACGAGGTTTACATAAAAAAGGATGGGGTTCTGAAAAAACTCGACCAAGTATTAGGGCAAATAAAGGTCGAGGTAAATAATAAATTATAACTTATTTATACTAATTGTCATTCCACCATCAAGAACTATATTTTGTCCCGTAATATAATCCGCTGCTGGTGAAGCTAAGAATAATGCAACATCTGCTACCCATTTACCTTCTCCAATTTTATCTATAGGAATTTTTACACCTCTAGTCTTTAAAAAATCTCTAATCAGTTTAGGATCATTATTATAAATTGGAGTTAAAAACACTCCTGGTGATATGGCATTAACCGTAATATTGTTAGAGCCCAATTCAAGAGCCCATAATCTAGTAAATGCTAATAAACCCGCTTTACTTGCACTATAAATTCCTAAGTATGGATTAGTTCCATTTGGGGTTCCCGCGCAAGAAGCAATGTTAATTATTTTTCCCGCAATTGGTATAAAATGCTTTTGTCTTCTCATTTGTTTAAATAAAGCTTTCGTAACATTCCAAGCTCCCTTTAAATTCACAGCCATGACTTTATCATAGACTTCCTCTTTTGCTTTTAAAGATGTATATAAACCACCATCAATTCCAGCATTATTTACTAATAAAAAGAGATTATCGAACTTCTCAAGGACAATCTTAACCATTTCATTTACTTGTCCAGAATCTGAAATATCTGCTTTTGCTATAAAAATCTCAACATCATAGTCTTTACGAATAATATCACGTGTTTGTTCTAAACCCTTATCATTAATATCGTTTAGGACTAGATCCGCCCCTTTACTAGCAAAAGCTTTGCCCATTTCTCTTCCAAATCCAGCTCCACCAGCACCAGTTATTAGGGCGACTTTTCCTTTCAAAAATTTTTCTTCTGACATAGTAATTCACTTTTAATTATATTTTATTTTCCAAATAGACCTTTATTTTTCTTATATTGAGCTAGTAATCTCATTGGAGGGGGAGTTTCAAAAGCAATACTAACATCAATTACAGCTGGTTTTTTAGAATCGATAGCTCTCTGTAAAGCAGGTTTTATATCTTCGGGATTTTCTACTTTTTCCCCATAACATCCAAAACTTCTAGCAATTTCTGAATAGTCAATTGAAGGTAGATCGACATCGCAGTACCTTTTGTTGAACCCTTTTTTCTGATTGCTCTTAATCATTCCCCAAGCACAATTGTTAGCAATCACAACAATTATTGATAAATTTAGCCTTACTGCAGTCTCTAATTCTTGCACATTAAACAGAAAACTTCCATCACCATTTAAACAAACAACAAGTTTATCTGGTTTTGCCATTTTAACTCCAATAGCATATGGAATTCCAACACCTAAATGTCCCATAGAAATTGGGAAAAATGTAGATCTTGGAGGACGAGATTTTAAATTTATAAATTTATATGAGAATACAACAATATCACCACCATCAAGTACTATTTGTGCATCCTGAGGGATATAATCGAAAACTTCATAAACAAGGCGTTCAGGCTTCATTGGTAATTTCTTATATTCAAGAATTTTTAAATTTGTATTTAGTTGGTTCTTGCAGAGTTCTTGTAAATACGCGTTCCATTCTGACCATTCAGTTATTTTTTCTTTTGGCATGGATTTTTCCATTTCATTTAACAACTGGTTAATTACAGCTTTACAATCACCGATGACACCTACTTCAATCCGTCGATTTTTTCCAATTTCATTGGGATCAATATCAATTTGGATAAGTTTTTGATTTTGATTCCACATTGGAGATGCACCATAAAATATTGAATAATCCCATTTACAACCAAATGATAACACTACATCAGCTTCTGTAGCAGCTGTCCTATAAGCATTATTTATTAAATAAGAATCTAAAAAATTCTTTTTATCTCTTCCAATTGATCCAATACCGTTAATAGTAGTGCTTGTTGGTATCATATACGTTTCTGATAAAGTTTTTATCTCTTCTGAAGCTTCTGAGGCAATTACTCCCCCGCCAGCAACTAAAAGAGGCTTTTTAGCATTTTTTAATATTTCAATTGTTTTTTCAACATCTTCAAAAGAAGCGTTAGGTCTATGTAATGCTCTATAATTTTCTGGATCTAAAATTTTATTAATATCCGCTTCTTTTGCTTTTCTTACTAATGCTGTCTCCCTGAATTCTAAATATACTGGCCCTCTTCTTCCTGATAAAGCAGTTTTAATCGCTTTTTGAATAGCATGTGGAATCTCCTCTGGTTCTTCAACTTGTATTTGAGCTTTAGTTATTGGTTTCATTAATGCTATTTGATCAATCCCTCCTTGTAATATACCCGTATCTTCGAACATACGCCCTATTTGTGCTCCAATTATAAGCATAGGAATTGAATCTGAGTTGGCTGCCGCTACAGCTGGGACGAGATGAGTTACTCCTGGACCAACCGTACCAAGACAAACTCCAATTTCTCCTGTGGCTCTCGCCCAAGCATCTGCCATATGCCCTCCCGCTTGTTCATGTCTTACCATTACAGTGTCTATACCTTCTTCTCTGCCCCACCGCTCGATAGCATCAAAAATTCTTAATAGTTCACCCCCGACTATACCAAATATTTTAGTAATACCTTCTTTTAAAAGACATTTAACTACTAAATCGCCACCATCTAATTCTTGCTTTGACATATCTAGACCTATTATAAATACAAAATAAAGTTTTTTATAAAAAGAAATTTAACAAATATGTCTATATTAGAGAGCGATCAGTTCGAGATAATAACCAAATATATCTTTTGTATTTAAATAATAAAATTTAACTCTTCCAACTTTTCCTGACTGAATTACATCTATTTTGTATGTATTCTTAAAATGCATAATCAAGCTCTCAGCATCTTTAGTATATACACCTAAGTGATGTAACCCTACTTTTCCCTCTTTAAGAAATTCTGAATATAAATGATCCCCGCTAGATTCTAATAATTCTATAATTTCAAACTGTTTACCACTAAAGTTTTGCATTATCTTTTTCATTTTAAATTCTACTTCATTTCCTCTATAATTTACTGTACTTGTTTGTTCAACAATATTGATCTTTCCCTTAAAATCTAGTAATGCTGAATAGAATTCCGCTGCTTTCTTAATATCTTTAACAAGGATACCAATTTGATCAAAATTTGATAGTTTTAATTCTCCCATTATTAATTTGCTGAGTTTTATTTTACTATTTCTGCAAATTGTAATTTACTAATTGGTTTTTTTAGAGGAAACTCCCCTTTTAGGATCATTGATTTTAACTGTTCTGCTAAATTTATTGCTCCATGTCTATCCGATTGTCTTAAGACAATTGGAATGTTATTACCTTCGAAATTAACTACTTTTAAATCTAATATAAATGCTTCTGGACATAAGTGAGTGCAATTACCGCAATTAAAGCAACGAGATCGATCGATAGCAGATATCATACCATCTTTTATAATGAAAGCATCAGTAGGACAATTATCAATAGCTTTACATTCTTCACAATTTTTACACGCATCGGGATTAAATTTCATTATAAAATTGCTCTCCCAAACATCACCATAAGTTATTTCTCCTACTTTTTCACGCCCTACAAGACTTAAAATCGTTAATTTAACAAATTTATCGGATTTCACTATATTATTGAATATATTTTCGTTTAATATAGGAATAGGAAGAGCTATACTACAGATCGGTTCTAAACCATAAGAAGTTTTGAAAGCGCCCATATATTCTTTCTTCATTCCTTTAAATGGAGCAATTGTCATCATATTAGGCTTTTCTATATAATTACGAGTTCCGGGGCCCATTAGATACCCAATAGTTCCATTTACAAGAACAGGAGATCCAACACCAAATGATTCGAAATTAGGATCGTTTTGAAAAGGATTAAGCGCACCACACCCAGAAAAAGTTATTTCTGTTTTATTAGGTGAAAAAGGCAGACACGAGAAAATAGTGTTAATTTGATCCGTTTCACAATTAATCATCGCGTTATAATTTTTAATAGCTTGTCTAGTGCCTGCTAGTTTAGCAAATTGCATATCTTCTAATTTCATTTGTTTTTCAATAGTATCACCTTCAGCACTCATAGCTACGATTGTTACCGATTTTCCTTCAACGATTTCCCTAAAAAGAGAACCACCACAATAATTATCAATGGTTTTACTTTGAGTAGTGCCGTAAATAATCAGATCCACAATGCCTAAATATTCATTTGGGCATGGTCCAGGAAAAGCGGGTATTCCGTTTATGTCAACTTCGGTAAACTTTCTCAATGTTTTAGGTGGTGAAAGCCGAAAAGAGAAAATGCCCATAATTCCACTCATAAGTCCTTTGGTTGCAGTTGTAACAACATCTACATCTTCAAAATTAACCTTCTCGCCTTTATTAATCCGATCTAACAATTCTTGAACGGTTAATATGACTGCCGAACCATCTTCGATCTTTTTTCTGATTTCTGAAAGTTTTCTTTTTTTAACCAATAGAAATCATCACTTAATTTCAAAAACTATCAATTTAAATATTTATTTATAATAAAATTTTTTTATTTATACCATTAATAACATAATTATAAAGAGTCAAGCAGTTCTTTTGAGGTTATATTATTTTTGTCATATTTTGAATCAAGATTGCCGGTAGATTTCAATGATTTTAACGATGTACTATATAAGTTAAAATTATGTGAAGAATTAGGAATAAAAAATGTAATTATTGAACCTAAAAATAAGTTTAATACAATATCCTTAGAAATTAAAAAGAGTATAGAAAGAGAGACGAATTTAAATACTTTTTATCGAATTAATTTAAGATTAGATAATCTTGAAGGCTTTAAAAGAAGAATTCAAGCTTTTAATAATTTTTCTGATATTATTTCAATTGAATCTTTAAATAAAGAAGTACAATTACACGCAGCAAGAGATTCAAGAATAGATATTGTCTCGTTTTCAAATCCCGAGATAATTAAGACACTTACTCCCGGAGTAATTTCACTGACTAAACAAAATAAATCATTTTTAGAATTTTCAATGGCTCCAATTATGGTGAGAAATAAAATTAATCAATCAAAAAATTTCAGAAACTTATATAGAACCATCCAGTTAACACTAAAATTAAAAGGTAATTTCATTATAAGCGGAAATTTTAGTAACATATATGATTTTAGACATCCAAGAGCTTTAATAAGTATTTGCAATTCTCTTTTAGGAATTCCTTTAGATAGCGCTAAAAAAATCTTTAAAGTTAATCCTATTTTTTTATTGGAAAAATCTAAAAAACGAAATTTGAAAAATATTGAACCAGAAGTGAGAATAATTAGAGGTGGGGATGTAGAATAGTTAGAAAAGAAAGACAGAGATATATCTTTTTTAAAATTATTACAGAAAGTAAAACGGATATCACTCAAAATTCTCTGGTAAAATCAATTTGGCAATCAATCTGGCGATATTTTGGATTGAAGGAAGCTAATAAAATTGGATTATGGTTAATAGAACTTAACTTAGAAGAAAACTATGGAATTATAAGATGCACTCACCAAACAAAAGAAATACTAATTTCATCTTTAAGCCTCGTGCAAGAAATTAATGGAACCCGGGTAATACTCGTCCCTAAAAAAACTTCTGGGACAATAAAAACTATAAAAAACAAAATAAGTAAAGTTTAATAGAAACAAATGAAAAATTATATCTTAATGAACAATGAGGGTATATAAGTTAACAAAAGCACAAATTCAACCGATTAATGACATTTCTAAAGCTACTCTAAAAATTTCCTTATTAGACATTAAAAACATAGAGAAATATCCATTTCTTTTAATAGTTCAATCAACAATAGAAAACTCAATAAAATTATCAATTTATCCGCTAAAAAAAGAGAAAATTATAAAGGTAACATTTTCAGGATTCGATTTTTCTAATAAAATTTTTGAAAAAATCTCAAAAATCCTACAAAATTTTCAAATTATTCATACAGCGGGAGCCTTAATAATTAAGAAACAACTATTTTATGAATGTTATTTGAATTTAAGTTTAGACGAAATCAAGGTTATGGATTTAAAAGCTTCTTTAGGTGAGATTAAAAATATATTTAAAGAAATAAAAATAGAAGAAATTGGACTTAAAAAAAGCAAAGAAAATTAATTATGGATACTTGGAAAGTTTTTTTAAAATTCTCAGACGGTGAAGATAAAGAACTCGAATTATTTGATGCTAAAGCATATTTTGGAGGATACTTAAAGATAAAAAGAAGTTACTTTAATGCTCTTTTTAAAACAATCAAGATAACTAAAAAATATTTTACACAAAAAGCAATAGAAAAAGTTATTGGACCTAATAAAGATAACTGGACCCTTAATCCTTGGATGCTAATAATTGTTAAAGATAATGAAAAAAGAAAACCATTTTGGCTTTTTATTAAAAGAGAAAAAGATCTCTCTGGGATACTTGTCGCTATAGGACCTAAACCATTTGCAGAATTTAACAATCAAAATTTATCAGAAGCAAAAAGAGAAATTAAGAGTCTGATAAATTATATTGTAGCGTATTTAAATAAATTTAAATGTGTTATTATGCTCCCAAATTACCTTCCTTGAAAGAATACTATCTAAATCAGATTAATCTGATAATTGTTTCTTTATTTTTTAATTTTAATTGCACAATTTGATGTTGAAACTTCAGAAAAATACAAAGAATATGCGAAAAATATTAAATTAAATTTTAATTATCAATTTTAATATCGGTTAATACAGAAAATAGAACAATTTAAAATTAAATGGCTTATTAATCTTGAAGAAACTAAGTTTCAGAGTCATAATCTGCGTACTAATAGTAAATTTGACTATTATTCCATTCCTTTTTGTATTAAAAGGCTATGGTGCCACTGAAGAAATAGATTCTAAGTTCGGAGATTCTCCAAAAATTGATGGATATATTGATCTTTTTTCAGGAGAATGGAATAAAGCTACAAAAGAGGAGTTTTTTTTAGATGATTTACCTATTAAATTTTGGGTTATGCAAAATGAAGAAAATCTTTACATTTCTGTCCAATTTGATTTAGTACTAGAATATCATAACACCACTGAATTTATTGGACTTATTATTTCAAATAGTTCTTCTGAGGATAAAGATGAATTTATCGACGCGAAAATTCTTCAATTTTCTAATATTTCAGTAAATGATTTTGATTATTTTGATTATTATATTAACAGTAGTATTTTTTCTATTGACACTGAAATAAATGGTGATGGAGCAGCAAATTTGGATGGAACTACTTCCACATATGAGTTTTCTATTCCTATAAAGAATACTCTTGATAATGAGGGGGATGTACTATTAGATTATGGAAATACATATGCTTTTAATATTACTTATGGAGATATACCAATTTATCCAAATGGAATAAAAAAAAGCACTATAGTTCTCATAAACCTAAAATCATTGCCCTCTTCATTACCAACGCTTACAAATATAATTTTATTTGCATTTTGTACAGTAGTTTTTAGTGTTCTGGGAATTCTCTACGTTTTTTATATATATAAAATTTTTAAATTAAAAGCAAATATTAAAAGAGTAAAACGGTAAAATGTCAAAAATTCCTAAACAACAAGAAAAGGAGCTAAAATCAAAGGAAAAATATCGAACTAACGAAAAATTTGCGTATAAATCGGTAATAATCTCAGCGATTTTAGGAGGAATATTTTATATTATCTCTCTCTTCTTTAATACAGGATTTATAACAATTTTTATGAATAAAGGTATATTTTGGAATTTTATTGATATCACCATTAAAGTAGTAGCTATTATGTTGTTTTTTTTGTTTATGATAACGAGTGTTGGAAATTATAAAGAATTAATTGGTAAACCATTAAATTGGAAAGAATTACTTTTACTATTCTTGCTTTCTATTGGCCAAACTATCTTAAATATTTGGGTTTTTACGTTTACACTTTTCGGACTTGCTATCATAGTAATCTATCTATATATAGTCCAAGAGTTTTAAAACAGAACTTCTTACAAATTTAAAAATGGGTCTGGAAATTTTATACATCGGACATAGAGGAACTCGAACTATTTTTGATGAAAACACTATAGAAGCATTTAAAAAAGCTATAGAATTTGGGGCGGAATATATTGAATTTGATGTCCGGAAAACTAAAGATAAAGAACTCGTTATTCTGCATGATTCGTCTTTAAATAGAACCACAAATGGTTCGGGGAAACTGAAAAACTTCAATTATAACGAAATTAAAAAATATAGGACTAAAAACCATAAATGTACTATTCCGCTCTTATCAGAAGTCTTAGAAGAGTTAAAAGGAGTTGTAAAGTTTATAATTGAATTAAAAGATGATGATTTAGCAGACGGAATTCTAGAAATAGTTAATAATTACAACATATTAGAAGAATGTATATTTAGTGGGAGGAATTTAATAGATTTACAAGAAATTAAAAAGATTTATCCAAAAAGCAGAATATGTTATAATATTACTAAAGGATTGGGACTTAAAATTAAAGACTTTTTGAGATTAGGGAGACTCAAACAATTAGAATTCAAGCCAGATTTAATAAATCTAAGGTCGAATCTAATATCTTTAGAATTTATTGAAATTTGCCATGAGAATGATATTAAATCTTTAGCATGGGACTTTATCTCATATAATAATCCAATATTTAAGATTAAATCTCTAATTGATTTAGGTATTGATGGGATTTTATTTGACAATCATCGAAATATTATAAAAATTAAAAGCTGGAGCTACTCAACTTAATTATCTATTTTAATCCTTGAAATCCCGTTGGGTAAATATAAAATAATTTCATCTATAGATAATAATTTAACCCAAATTCTTGAATCTTGATCAGCGTTTTTAATAAAATAAGATTTGATCTCTTTAGCTAGTTTTCCTTTGGTGAAACCACTTGATTTTGAGGGTATAATATTTACTACATTTTTGGTTTGCTTTCTTATTGCCGATTCTGGACCAGAAATGATTTTTGGGTAAAAAACTTTACTAGTATCAGTTAATTCAGCTTTTAAATCAATAATTTTTAATCCTATTGTCAATTCGGTCTTTGCATTTTTGATAAAATTCTTTTTACCAGATATAATAAAAGACCCTTTTGGCAAAAACTCACCTGAAGGAGGACTTTTTGAAATTTGATTTGGTTGTATATAAAATATATCAACAACGCCCCAGTTCTCTTTCCATGCCCTTGAATAACTTGCTACAAAATCAGCAGTTTCATGAATAGTATTGAATGGAATTTCTTTATCTTCTGTATTTTTAATTACTACTAATGGAGAGCCAGGGAAATTAGTATGAAATACTAGATCTTTTGCTTCAATGTAATTTCTAAAAATAGTCTCATTTGAACTAGCATCTCTTCCACCGATAATTAGAAACCCATCAGAAGATATAAACCATCTATACTTCTCATACCATTTTTTCTTTGGCTTTTTGATTAGGAAATCAACTTCGGCTTCAATTGACTCTTTTTCAAATTTTAATTTGTCAATCTTCTTTTTAGTTTTTTCAATGGCGATTATGGTTCCTTGTATTTTTTTCTCAGCTTTTTTACCCTTGGAGTAAATATCATTAGCATTTTGCCCAATACTTTTCTTTAAGTTAACGTAAAAATTATGGTCGTTAATTCTTATTAGTAGTTGGTTAGTTGAAGGAATCACTTTTTCGTAGAATTCGGTCCCATTTAAAGATTCCAATTTTGCTTTTCGCAGTTTATTATTAATTTCTACCCATTGATAACCTTTTTTTTTTGCCTCTAATATCACTGAATATAATTTTTCTAACGAATTTAAATTAGTATATATTAATTCTCCAATTTCGTAATATTTTTTCTTTTTATTTTTAAGCTCTTCGAGATATTCAATTTGATTTTGTAAAATTTTTTCTTGAGACTTAATTTGATCATCAATTTTTTGATCTTTTGGACTCTTTAAGGCTTCAGAATCTATTTTAGAAAAAAATTCATCAACTGCTTCATTAAATGTAATAAAATGTTTTTTATCGTAATTTCTAAGGATTTCGATTTCAAAGGGAAGTACAGATATTTGATTCCCTTGTTGATCAAAAATAATTTGAGCATCAATTTTGCCAAATAATAATTGATTTCTTAAATTTTTAAAAGAATCATATAAATTTTGGTATTCTTCATCAGAAAGGTTTTTTCCAAGAATTTTTTTGTCAATTTTTCCTCTATGACATATCTCTTCACTATATAAACCAGAGATGTGGATATTTCTTGAAAGATCTCTAACAATTTCAACTTCAGAGTTTTTAAATAAATCTTTAAAATCTTCTTTATTTAACGTAATAAAATTCTTTCCTTGACTTTTAGGAAAAAAGTACTCTTTCTGAGCGAGGAGCGCTCTCTCTCTAAATATTCTATATTTTTTCGCAATTTTAATAATATTTTCTTCATCAAGAAGGAGAAAATTTCCCTTATTAAATAATTCTATCACAAATTTCCAAGGTTTGTTTTCCTTATTGCTTAATTCGATTATGATGATTCGATCAAATTGATGTTGGGAAATTTTTAATATCCTGCGATTTCTTAAAAGTTTTCTTAAAGAACCAATATATTGACTGGGATAATTTGGAATAGGATAATCATAATCTGTTAAATTTATCCGAGAATCTTTTTGAATAATTAAATTTTTCTTTCCATAATTGGTATTGATTTTAATTATCAATAATTCTTCTATTTCATAGATATTTAGGATTGTACCATTAGTCAATATTGAATCTAATTCTCTGACAATAGCAAATACATCAAAATTTGAAAATTCTTTGGTTATTTTAATCATATTATGTTTAAATCATTATTTATCAATAATATATAATGATTTTTATAATAAATAATATTTATAATAATAATTATGGGAAAACGCAAGAAGGTAGATATTAAAAAAAGAAGGCAAAAATTACTAAGAGAGAAGAAGAAAGAATTACAGAAAAAGACAATTCAAATTGAAAAAAAACCATTAACAATTTTGGATGTCCGGTTAGAAAAGGAAACAAAGTTATATTGGATTCGCGCACTTACTGGAGCGTTAAGTGCAATTATAGGAAGACTTCTATTTGGATTAATAGGGTGGTTTATGTTTCTATGGATGTTAATTTGGTGGTTGTTGTTTCCTTTTGTAGTTAGTTTTATAATTTATAAATATGAATATGATAAAGAAGAGTGGAATTGGAAAAATATAATTCTTCCAGGGATAGGTATGTTTTTCTTCTTGTTTATGATTTTTGGTGTTTTAATTCATACAATACTTAATTTTATACCGGAATTTTCATCGGTCCTTGAGTTATTTTTATAAGAATAATCCTTCCATCTTTATAATTGTATTCTTTGAATTATTTTTTGCTCTTTCTTTTCTTTTGACGTAAAAACCTTATAGATTTATTTTGAATGATAAAGGAAGGGAAGTAATTTCATTAATTTACCATTTTAGGGAATATTTTAGTTCAACCTAGATATCTACATTTTTAATAGTAGATTTTATCTTTTACATTTGAATCGTCTGTTTTACTTTCTTTTCTCTTCTTTTTTTTGAGGTAAATACGATTTCATCTAACTTATAAATCCTTTCACAATATATACACTGAATTTTTAAAGGTTTTTCTTCAAGAACCGTGAACTCACTTAATATCGGTTCCTTTTCTGAATTTGAAATGCATGTTTCATTAACACATAATATTAATTTTTTAATTGTTTTTGGAAGTTTCACTTTTTTCTTTTCAATAACTTTATAATTTTCAATTAAAGAAATTGTAGCATTGGGAGATAATATAGATATCTGTTGCATTTGTGTTTCATTTAAAAAGACATTCTCAATTTTTATTATATCTTTTGTCTGATATTTCTTTGATGAAACATTAACTCCAATAGTCATTAAATTTTTAGATTCATCAATACCAGTAAGATTGAGAATTGTCAAAGCATACCCCGCATCTATATGATCAATAACAGTACCTTTAGATATTTTATCAATTTTTAATTTTTCTTCTAACATTTTTATAAAAAAAAATTACCTTAATTGAAAAAATTTTTGATAATTGCAAAATAATATGATTTACTTCATAATAATGGAATTGAAATAAAAAATAATACAGTTGACAAAGAGAAATTATAAGATAGATTATCATCAATCTCTAAATCTAAATAATCCAATAATCCAATTATCAATGCACCCACTAAGGGAATTAAAAAAAAACCTAACAGGCTAAATTTATAAAAACTTCTTAGCAAATATAATAAAACCAATCCAGATATGAAGGCAATAATAATACCAGAAATTAATCCTTCATAGGTTTTATTTGTTTTTCTAATTCTTCTGCGGCCTATTGTTCTACCAATTAAATTAGAAGTCATATCTCCAAAAATAGACATTACCATTGAAGTACAAATGATTACGGGACCTTTTGGTTGAATTAATCCATAAATTATTATTATCGAAAAACATCCAATACTCATTGAAATGTGAGGACCTAACCTTAAATGTAATTCTTTTTGTCTTAATAATTGATTGACGGGTTTTAAAGGGTAGATCTCAGGTGTTAATATTCTTACTATATCAGCAGTTAATAAACCTAATAAAGATATCCCAACTAAAAAAATTACCAAATTTTGAGTAAAAACCATTATATCCCCTCCAATATGAAATAACTCTGAAATGAAATCTGGTATATATTCTAAAATATATACAAACAAATTTTGAATTAAAAATCCAAGTGTAAAATAAAAGAAAACAATTCCTAAAACCACTAAATGTGTTAATTTTCTATATATATCATACTTAAGAGGGAGTTCCGTGAATGATGGTGTTTCATTCTTTTTCTCTCTATTTTTAATATTTTTAACTCTATGCTTCTCTCGAGAAATGAAAAGATAGAATAGAGGTAGGTAAAATCCAATAAGGCCGATTAATAAAATATTAAATGGAAAAACTAAGAATTCTTTATTGGAGATGTTTAAAATTTTTATCAATATGAGATTTACCGTAATTGACGTTATTAGAACTAATCCGTTTGACAAATTATTGATAAATGCCCCCTTTTCTTTATTTTTTCTTGCTAAATACGTAATATAAAAAATAATAAACCCATAAGTATACAGTATGCTAAAAATTATTATCGAAAAAATGTTCAATAAAGACCAAACTCATGAAATTTTAATATTTAAAGGTTTTATTTTTTTTAATATTTACTTGATGACAAAGGAGTTAAAATATAAAAAAAAATAGTTGAATTTCATTGATTTATAGCAATTCTTCTAAAATTAAAGTCTTTTGAATCATTTGATTATGTGAAATCCTTTAATAAAGTTATCGAAAAAGAGGATTAAAATACAATAAAAAGTATAAAGAGAACTACCGTCCTTCAAAAATTTTATAGAGATTTTTTGCCGCAATTCTCATTACTTTTACAGTCTTCATTAGTGTATCAATTATAGTTCCTGCACATACAATCACTAATCTTCCCGCGTTAGTAATAACAATATAACCATTTTCTGCTCTTACTATTATCTCACTTAAATCTTCTTGGAATAAAGTCTGGATTGTTGATCTCCCTGTCATTAACAACGCGCTAGCGAGTCCGCAGAATTGATCCCCGTCAACATTATATTGTGGTAAAGCAGAGAAAGCTATTTGATATCCTTCAAAACTTACAAGCGCAATTGCTTCAATATCTGCATTGGAAGTTATAAATGTAATTTGAGGACTTATTTTTTCGATATCATCTTGATTGATTCCTAAATCAGACCCAAATTGAATAAGTCTACACCTTTAGTGCTTTTAGGTTTTATAATTATTATTATAAATATAATAATTTTTATCTTATTATATTTTTATTTTTAACAATAAAAGTTTCTTATAGGTTGAAATTAATAAAATTAAACGTAAGATTTAATGAAACTTCCCAACTAAGGCATTGATCACTTCTATGATTATTATTATAAATCATATTTTATATAAACTCAAAAAATATCCAATATAGCTATTCATCAAAATTATCTCAATCCTACTATAATATTTTTATACAAGTACTTTATTTACTATTCAAAAGTAAATTTTAATATTTTATAATCTTAATAATATTTAACGCTGCCTTTGAGTTTTTTTTAACGGTTTGTGAATGAAATTTTTATACTAAAAATTAATTGATTAATAATTACAATACATTAATGAAATCAGATTATGATAACCACACGCGAATCTATAAGTTATCAGTACTCATTGATTTTTGGATATTCGTCTCCAAATGATGTTGTTGTTGGAGATGTAATTGGTGTTGGAAGGTTAACGAGAAAAAAAGTGAATGAACTATCCCAAGAAGTTATTAAATATTTAACAATGTATAATGCGGTTTTAAGGGATTATACAGGAGCTGAATTATTTAGCATTGAGTTTGATTTATATAACTTTGATGAAAAAAGTGCTCGAATTAATATTTACCCAAAATCAATGATATTCATACCAGGTAAATTTAAGGATTGTGAAAGTCTATTGCTTGCTTTAAAACCTGAGACTGGGGTTTTAGATATACATAAATCTAGAGAATCATTGAATAATATAAGTAAGCTATTTTTTGAAGTAGAAGAGTTTTCTAATCGCCCAGAATTAAGGAAAGAAAATAAAGAACAAGTATATGACAAATTTGCTATTAGATTTAATAAAAAACTTTATGGAGAACTAGTTGAGGATAAATGGAACAAGAAACTGATTGGTTTAAGTAAAACTCTACCAACAGAAAAAGAAATGTTAAATACGTATGCTAAGGTTATCTCTAACGTTGAGTTTTTATGGTATAAAAAACCAATGGAGATTAAATTTTTAAATCCGAAATTTCAAAAACTTAGAGCACCTTATAGTGGGCAACAAGCTATTGAACATCTTAAATTTTCAATATCTGAACCAAGTGCTAACTTTATTGTAGACAAAACTTTAGATTTAGGTACTAATCTTATTAATTTAGCAAATACCGGAACTTTAGATGAATCTCAAGATGAATTAATTATTTTTATAATTAATCATATTAACCTTAAAATAAAAGAATATATTGAACCTCAAACAGCAGAATGGCTTGTATCCAATGTAAATAAGATATTAATTGATTTACATGGATTTTTAAATAAATTTTTAGAATACTCAAGGAATTTTCTCAGTACTGGTGAAATGGGCGATTTAAATGAATTACTTCACAAATATGAGCATTTTATATTAAATAAAGCGAAATTAGAAGGCGAAAATTTCGAAAGTATCTATAAAATAACAGAAAAATTTATCGAACAATCACTAGCTCAAAAATACAGTTTGCGAATAATAGAATTGAGTTCAGTTTTCAATTATTTTTCAGAAATTATTAATGCAAGTCTTAGTTTAATTAGAAAATCACTTCCAAAATATCTTTCATTTCGCCGATTAAAAACTCTAACTATAGAATTGATAGAAAATTTAGAGGAAAAATTTAACCAGGAGCAAAAACCAGCAAAAGTTTTAGGACAGAAATTAATAAGGAAATTTAAAGAATTTCTTTTTAACCAAATTGAAACAAACACAATTCTATTAAAAAAGGATCTTAAATTTAATGAAAAAGAACTAATAAATGAGTTTAATTTATTAGTGAATAAGAATGTTGAGATATTCTTTAATGAAGTAACTTTAAAAATAGATGATTTAGTATCTTTTGCAGAAATCCAGATGGAATCCAATATAAATAGTATAAGTAATCACATAGAAAAATTTAAGACGTTTTCAAGAGAATTAAATTATTTATTAAGCTACGTTCTAAGGCATTCTACGATAAACCGTTATATAAAGGAAGAACCTGATAAGGAAATCAGTGATCCAGTAACCTTTTCGAATAGATTTCATAGATTTTTAGAAAAGAGAATTGGAGGTATAAATTTAGAATGGAAATTTTATATACTGGAGTGGATTAAAGATTATTCTAAGAAATATATTAAGCCAGAAGAACAAAGAACATGGACATTAACCGAAGTCTATGATGATTTTATTGGATATTTTGAAGAGAGAGAATTAGAGGAGCAAAAAATCGAAAATTTCTTAAAATTCTTAGAGATTTACATTCCAAAATTAACAAATCCCGAAGAGAAAAATTTATTACTTGAATTTTATAAAAATTATGAACTTAGCATTGATATCAATTTTGAATTTCCAAAGTATGTCAAAAATAGTATTAAAAATGAGTTGCAGAATCTAAATCCGCAATTGGAAAATAAGCTTCCTTTCAATTACTTTTATCTAGATAAGGATGAGACATTTTACAATTATATTAAAAACTCAGAATTAAAGTACTATTCAAAATTAATACCAAGACCTTTAACTATAACTCTAAAACATATTTTAACAAATGAAGAAAAAGAATTATTCAAGGGAGAGCTTTTTCATGTAATAGATTTCAAATTTTGGCACGATAATGCTAGATTTGAATTATCAGATAATTTTAATGAAGTTTATAGAGAATGGGTGAGAGATTTATGATTAGTGGAGTAAAAAGAAAAACAACTGCAGTTGAAAGCACTTATAGATTTTTTCAAACTGTTGATTTAATTATATCTCATTTTAAAAGGGAAGCGGATAAAAATAAAATTTTTGAGCTTACTAGTAAGAAAACTAGTTTTGATGATTTACTAAAAGCTACAGCGACTATTCATATTTATCACAGTTTAGGAATCCGAGTTCAAAAGTTATTAGATAAAGATAAATTTACTTTTGACTCAACTAAGAATTTAGAACTTACAGAGAAAAAGATGATTAACGAGGAAGTTGATTTATTATTAAAAAACTCATTAAATTTAGAAGTAAACCTCCTTAACAAGATAATTGATTTAGAAAATAAGATTATTTCTTTTTTAATTGAAGAAAGAAAAGAAAATTTCCAAAATATTGAAAGAGAGAAAATCATAAAGGAAATTGAAAGTCAGATTGAACAAGAATTACAAGAAATCATATTAAACTATCCCCCCTTCTACTTTTACGATTTAATTGGTGATTTGATTGGACTTAATAATGAAGTTAAAAAAGAAATTTTAGAGGAATCTGCTGCTTTTAAGGATATTTCTGTCGAATTAGAGAAAAAACTTGAAATGGAAGAAAAAGAAGATAAATTCATAGAATTAGCGACATTGAATAGGCTGATAGATAAAATACGTACAGATTTCGAATTTAAATCATATAAAGAATTACAAATTCAGGCAATGCCCGTAAGAATGATAAAAAGAAGAGTATTAGAATATAATTTTAACCGGTTTCCTATTTCGATACCTGGTTTGAAGGTATTCATGGAAGCGAATAACCTAAAAAAAGACCTTATTTATAAAATTGAAAATGCTCTTAAAGAAAAAATCGATTATGAACAATTTGAGACAAAAATTCTTAGCTTTTTAAGATTAGCATTAATTAAAAAATTAAAAGAGAACCCTAATGATTTTATCTATTTTCTGCAAAGCATAAATGAATGTGGTTTTGCAGATATAATTTATATCTTACAAAAATATGGAGTTTACAATATTTTGCATTTTTTAAATATAGATGAAGATCTACCAGAAAATGTAAAAAAAAATATGGTTAGATATAATATAAAAAAATTAGATATCGTATCATTAAATGACAATAAACAAAATTTAATATATTTAGCAAAAAAGGCGATTTCCGAGCAGAATATTCAGAATGTCAGAGAATTTGTTAATAAATCTGAAAAAATCTCTGAATTTGACCTATTAGACGTTATAACCCAAGATATCAATAAATTTCCGGATTTAATAAGATTTATAGAACAAAAAACCGGAAGTAATATTAATGATTTAAGACAGTACATTAGGAAAAAGCAGGCAATTGACAAAGTCTTTTTAAATGAACTGAAATTAAAAAATTACTCACACTTATTATTTATCTTAGAGTTCGAAGAGATTATCAATGAATTAGCAAAGTATATTTTCTTTTATATCTTATCCAAAATTTTAAGACAGCTTAGCAGAATAATTGAGGTTTATCTTAAGGTTTCTAACGACAGATCATTATTTTTATTAGCATTAAAGAAAATGGGTGGAACAACTGATTCAGAAGATTGGATAAATGTAAAACTCGAAGAGTTGATTATTAAAAGAATAAACAAGAGACAGGAAGAATTAGTGATCGTATTTGACGCAAATAATCAACCATTCTTAGTTAATGGATTTATTTTGGCACGATTGATGGAAATATCTTTAAAAGAAGCGGTTTCTGATTTAAAAAACAATCCAAGTCCAATATATGAAGATATAGCTCAATTAAAGTTAAATTCAGATATATTATCTCCAATTTCATACTGCATTGGGTATGATATAATTAAAAGAATTGAAAAGTTTGAAGAAAGCCGAAAATCAGAAGTAGAGCAGATAATTGAATCTAAAGAAAAAAAAAAAGAAGAAAAAGCTAAGAAAATACGTGAAGTACAAGAATTAAGTACCTTAAATTGGATTGAACGTAGAATTACAAGTTCACTAATGAGAATTAATAGTTCTGGGATTAACCCAAATCAGTTATATTGGCAAGAAAAAGATACGAAAATAGCTACTGATAATATAAAACTCCATAGTGAATTGAAAGGTGATCCAATTGAACTAATAAGTCAATTTTTTAATTTTGCGGTAGAAAAAATTAGAAATTTAACTCCAGATTTTCAATTACCCAATTATGAAAAAATTATGAATATTGTGAACGAGATTACTGAAAAATTATTAACTAAAAGACTTGGTAGAACTCCTAACCCCGAGGAAAAAAAAAAATTACTTGATGGAGAACGGTATGAAATTGGTAATCAAATTGCTGGAAAAATTGGACGCTTATTGGATAAAGCATTATATACAAAATTTAAAAGTAGATAGTAATCAACTTAAATTAAATAAAATTTTGAGAAAAAATATAATCCTGAAAATCTTTATCATTTTCTCTTTTTGATAATATTCGTTTTGAACAACTTTTAAGAAATAATAAAGATATTAAAATATTCATTATTTAATCTATATAAAATTAAATTAGTAAATACGGATTATATTCTTATGGTCTTAATATTTTCATGGATTAAGAAAGAGTTAATCTATATAAAAGATTCTCTCCCAGAAATTATTAAAGGAATAATTCTTGTAGCTTTAGCATCATTTGGTGTAGCATTTGCTTTATTGTTCCGATATTTAGGATATAGTGGGACAATAATCACATTTGTTGGGATTGTGGCAGAATCTATTTCTTTATTCTTGTGTTACTTCTTATTTCGTAATTATTTGAAGTCAGAGGAAAAAACTAAACCCTCTAAATCAATGGGAAAGAAAATCTAATCAAGGAAATTATTATATAAAATTTTCCCAAGGTCTTTCGTCAATTCGTTGGGAGATTAAATAATCTTTAACGTCAATTTTTAATATATTAGGGTCATATTCCCAAGCACCTTCTTTATTAAATGAAATACATCTAAGCTTTTTAATATTTAATTTAGATTTAATTAAAAAACCATACATAGAGACTTGTGGTAGAGAACGTAAAAAATTACCCTCTGGTTTATAATCAATTACTTTAACAACATCATTTTGAATTTGAATTAAATCAATATGCCCCGTAATTATATTTTTTTTTTGGTCATTCCAAATTGGAACTTCTATAGCTATAGCATCCTTATCTTTTATCAAAATATTCTTTAAAACTGGTTCATGTCCTGGTGCTCCAGGGAAATTATTAAATTGATAATTCTCATAGACTTTTTGAGCATATTTTGGTAACTTCGAATTAGAATCATAATATTGAATTTTATTAGATCTAATAAGATTTTTACTAAAACTTCTAATAAAAGCATTTTTAATACCTCTAATTTTAAATTGAGATACTCTTGGAAATTGCCTTGTATTAAATAGATTGTTAGGGATTAATCCCTCTAAAACATTTTTAAAATGGTCTTTAAGTCGATTTAATTCTTCTCTATTAGAGGCTATTTGCAAATATTTTTCTCTATGATGCGTTTTATTCCAATTAAAGGAATAAGGAATATTTTGATGAATAAAAATTTTTTTCTTAAGCAAGATTTATACTCTCAAAAAATATACCAGTTCTAAATAATACATTTAATATAAGTCTTAAATTTAATTTAAGAATTTTATTTATTAAAAAGAACATATTAACAAATTATTAATTTCTTAAGAAATTTTAGCTCAATTTAGCTTACTTAACTTCTAATAAAGTTTTTATTAAAAAATTACGTTAAATTTGAGGAAAATAAAAATATCCCTTTACATTTTATTTAATAATTAGAAAATTTACAATTAAATGTCCGTAAATTTCGATAAAATTAACAGAATTCTTTGATTCTCTAAAGAATCTTTTGTCAAATTCTTAGGGTTAAATTTGAATTAACCATAAGCTTTTTAATGAAAAATTATAATGTTATATTTAGATTTAGTTTATAAAGAAAATTATTGTGTTTTAAGTATTCAAATTAACAAGAAATTAAATATATTTCAAGAAATAAATCATAAGAGATGTTAACTCTATGGATCATGATCATAAAAAAGATAATCCTAACAAGAAAATCAAAGTCAAGGATAATAAAGGATTAACAGTATCGTATAAAAAAGAAGAAATCCTTGAGTTTTTCCCACACTTGATAAAAGAAGTATCTAAAAAAACAAAATCGATAAAAATAGATTCAATTAATCATCAAATTGAGCAACTAGATAAAGAAAAAAATCAGATTTTACAAAATAATTACCCAAACGAGCTATATAATCCGGGAGTGATTGATTTTATTAGAAGATGTTCAAATAATGAGGATGCAATTAATATATTGGATTATTTAATGAAAAGAAATGAAATTAGTAAGGAAGATTATAAATCTTATACTAATATTATTTCACAAGAAGGGGGCCTAGAACGGTTTATTAACGAGAGTGGTGGCTTAAAAAAACCTGGATATTATATGAGAAAATATTATAAAAAGGATAATAAAAATCAAAAATTAAATATTAATGAGGATTAGCATCATTTGACAGATGATGAACTTATGACAAAGCTAGCTGCTTGCTCGGTAGCAATGACGTTGTCGCCCCAAACTGATGTCTTAACTTATTATTAACTATTTATCTAATCTTTTTCGAAAAAGAATTCCCTTCTCAGATAAAAAGTATTCATCATTCTTTTTTTTAATAAGACCTAAATCGAATAAAACCGGGATTCTCCCATTTATACATGATATTGGCAAACCAGAAAATAATTTAATCGTCTCGTAATTTTTTGCCCCATTATCGATTGCAACTAATATTTCAATTCCCATATAACCTAAAATATTCTTCAAATCTTCTGAAGTTTCTTCCTCATCAGGCATTATAAATCGTTTGGTTGTAAATTTTTTTAAACATCAAATTCAAATTTCTATGTATTGTTTAATTACTATTATATTTGCGTGGTTTTCTTTTTTTTAGAATTTTTTTTTCTTGTATTTTTTAAATTAGATTTATTTTCTTCTAATGGAATACTTATTTTTCCTTCATCAAATTCTATTCCTTCTTTAAGTTTGGTGGAGTATTTATTTGCAACTACGGGTTCAGATTCCTTTGGCAAAAGTTTTCTCATCCATTCTGGAAAAGCAGTTGTAATTTGCAAATTGGTTTTCAAAACAATATAAGTCTCACCATTATAATTTAATTCTTCAATCACATCATATTTCTTTAAGAAATCAATATTTTCCATTAAGGAATCTAAAGATTTCTTTGAAACTAGTTTAGGTAATTTATCTTTTGAAATTAACCCATTTCTTAATTCTGATAGTACATTATATTTTTTAGAATCCGCCATTATTCGAAATAAAGTAAAAGCATCTTCTTTTATTTGTTCCTTGGTTTTCTTTTCGTATTCACTATAGTATTCTTGAACTTTGGGAAGGAGTAATTCTATCAATTCGGGCTTATCATCAATATACTCAATGACACTATCCGGTGGTATCCTTTCAGCGTTTACTTCTTTTAATAAAAGTACATATTTCTCTACTAAACCTATTTGGTTAATAAAAATAAATTGTTTATCAACTAAAGTATCAATAATTTCATTGAAATCTTTTCCTGGAAACTTCTCAATATACCATTCTCTTAACCATTCTAGTGGGATTGGGCCTTTAGATAATTTTTCTAATGTCCTGAATATATGTTTATCATTTAATAAAATCGCTATTTTCTCTTCCTCTGTTTTTTCTCTTGTATCTTCAATAATTGCCCAATATAGATTATTTACCCAAGCTTCTATTAATGATTCATTTTTAACTATATTCTCCTGATCATCTTCATCAAAATTATTTATATCATTTATATAAAATGCTGTAAAAATTTCTTCATTTGATTGCAATCGTTCTGAGAATTCAGTGCATAGAAGTGATATTTTCTCTTCAATTTCAAGAGGAATTTGTTGGTCAAGAATAATTGAAACCATTAACATTTCTTTATTTCCTCTCGCCCAATCTGAATGAATCTCAAAGTAATAATTCATTGATTTTAGATTTTCAAAAGAATGAGTAAAAAAACCCTCACTAAATTGCTGATCCATGATGTTAGCTACTTTGCCTGATAATTCCTTTTCTAATATATTCCTTGGGTAAGAATAAAACACTAATGGACCAATTTTACGATGAAAATATGATAAGACGACGATAGTTTTCAATTAATGAATCTCCATTACGACTTCTATATTAGATAACAAGAACAGCTCTTTTTTTCTGTTTAACCTAAAATAAATTAATATTGAAGATTATATATTATTAAAGATAAATAAATTTATCTTAAGTCAACATGTAATATCTTAGGATAATTAATATAAGCAATCAACTTAAATTATTTTAATGAATTAGTGATAAAATTAAAATCTAATAATGAGTCCCATAAAATTAATTGGATTTGATTTGGATGATTGTCTTTTTGACTCAACGGGGTTATCTGAAAGAGCTAGAATTAAAGGGCTTTATGCAATGATTGACTTGGGCTTAAAAATAGATAAAAAGAAAGCAACTCGGATATTAGGTGAAATAGTGAGAGAATACGGTTCAAATTCTTCGAAACATTATAATCATTTCCTAAGAAGACTGAATCAGATGGAGGAAAACGTTGAATTTCTCTCATATAATGATCGATATAAATATATTGCTGCTGCTGTTATGGCATACCATGAAGAAAAAGTAAATTCAATACAATTATACGATGACGTTGAGGAAAGCTTAATTAGGTTAAAAGATTTATCTATAAAAACAGCAATTATAACAGATGGAATCCCGATAAAGCAATATGAAAAGATTTTAAGACTAAAAATCGATAAATTAATTGATTTAGTAGTTATTTCAGACGAAATCGGAATTAAAAAACCAAATCCAGATCTATTCTATTACTGTTTAAAAAAATTTAAAGTTATAGGTCAAGAAACAATATATGTAGGAGATCGTATTGATAAAGATATAATTCCTGCTAACTTAAACAATATTTATAGTGTATATCTTCATCGAGGAGGAAAGTATGACCGTTATCAAATAGATATGAAAAACCAAGATAATTTTAAGCCAGATTATGAGATTTCCAATTTAAACGAATTATTTGATATAATCGATGAGATTAACAAAAAAGTAACTATAGGTTAATCTATAAGATGAAAGTGGCTTGTATTCAACCAAAAATATTTGAAAATAGAACTAAGTGTTATAACGAAATTGAACTAATTTTAAGAGAATTATTAGAAGAACATAAAATTTGTGATATTATATGCTTACCAGAAAGATGGGTTCCTTTTTTTAGAGATTTGACTCAAAATTTTCAAGAACAAAGAGGCGAAGATTATGCTTTTATTAAAACTTTAGCAAAAGAATACAATATTAAAATTTTATCCGGAGCAATTTGGGAGAAAAGAATTAATTCAAAAAAACCTAGTATAACTTGTTATTTTTTTGATGAAAACGGTGAAGAAATCGGTAGACAAGATAAAATTCACCTATATGCTTATGAACGCGAACAATTCGAGGCAGGAAAAGAATTAAAATTATTTAAATTCAACAATTCTTATTATTTTACTATTCTTATATGCTTTGATATGGTTTTTTTTGAAACACCTCGATTAGCTATTGAAAACGGGGCAGATATATTGTTTTCACCAACCCAAATAAGAGATAATGGAATGGAAAATTGGACAACCTATCTAAAAGCCCGTGCTCTTGAAAATAGAGTACCAATTGTAGCTTGTAACACTTATGGTAAGTTTATGAAAAGAAAATTTCTAGGTAATAGTAAAATTATTTCTTTCCGTGAAGGGAGTATATCTCCATCAAAATTGAAGATTATAGAAGGACCAAAAGATTCAAGGGGATTTATTTTTGATAAGATCGATTTAGATTTTCCAAGAAAATTAAGAAAAATTCGTCTAAAAGAACAAATTGACAAAAACGAAATAAAAGTTAAAATAATTAATAAATAAAATATAATTTTCTAATTTGATATGAATGGTTCAAATGAATTAAAAAAAATTCTTTTTTGTGGTTTGGAAAGTGGTGGAAAAACTTCAATTTTACTACTATTGGATAAAAAATTTAGTTTATTACCTACAGTTAGACCAACAATAAAAGCAAAAAGAACTTTCTATACAAACTCATTATTGGGAGCCTCAATTGTCCGTTGGGATTTAGGAGGTCAAAAAGGTTATAGAAAAGTGTATTTAGGTAATAAGAGCAAATATTTTACAGATATGCAATCAATATTTTATGTTATAGATATCCAAGCACCCAAAAAATTTGAAGAATCATTAAATTTTCTTAAAGATATTATAACTATTACCTCAGAATCATATCGCGAAAATTTTCAGTTATTAATATTACTCCATAAATGCGATCCTGACATTAAAAATAAGAAAGAAACTTTAGATCATATCAATTACCTAGAAAATAAAATTTTATCTACCATTTCCGAAGTTAAGTTTTCTATTTTTAAAACTTCAATATATGATGAACCAAGTCTATTGAAGGCTTTTTCTGATGGTGTCTTTTATGCAACACATAAATCTAAAATGTTTGAAACCTTATTGAAAGAATATATGGGTAAAACTTACAATAGTTCTATGCTTTTACTAGATCACAATTGCTTTATTATTGCTAGTAGAACCACAAATGAAAGTTATCAGAAAATTTGTGAAGCTATCGCTCCAAGATTAACTCAAGCATTAGAAAAATTGGAGGAATGGGATATAAATACAATCGACATTGTAACAAATATAGAATTTCCAGAGAAACAATCAATGTATCAAAAAGAGGGAATAATCTTTCTTAGAAAATTAGATATAAGTAATACGAGATTTTATTTAATAGCACTTTGTTTAAATAAGAAAGTGAAAATTAAATCATATGAATATTTACCATTGTTAGCAAATAATTTAAAAAATTTACTAGAGAGTTTTGATTAATTTTCAACTATAATTAAAAATTTATGATTTTTCCATTTTTCTTTTATTATAATTTTAATCCTGTTTGTAATTAAATCCTCAATTTTTTTAAAAAAAGATATTGTTTAATTTTACTTTTAGTCACCTCTCTGGGGGTGGGGTTTAAATACTTATGATTAAAATCAATTTAAATAAAGGTTTAAACTATGATTGCAGGATCCAATGTAAATAAATATTATGTAGGACCTAAAGCTTTATTTGACCCAGATTATATCCCCCCACACTTATTATATAGAAAAAAAGAGGAAGATTCCCTATTTTCTATTTTAAATGATTCGATTTCTGATGAGTTTAATCTCAATATACTCTATCAAGGAATTAATGGTATTGGAAAGAAAGTAATAGTTAATAAAGTATTAAATGATCTTTTAAACCAAAATAAAGATTTCGTTAAAATTAATAAAATTTGTGTGGATTGTAAAGAAAAAAATCCTGAAGAGTTAATTTTTTTATTGTTAAGCGAAATAAATGGACTGTCAAATCTTAACTTCGATATTCGACCACTATTAAATTCAGAGATACCTCAATTATGGAATACGTTTAAATTCATTTGTAATAGATTTGATTCTCATTTATTTTTTATCTTTAATAACATCGAATATTTAGAACCCGAAATTTTTAATAAATTCTTACAATTTGGCAAAGAGTCAAATATAACTCTAATATCTACTGTAAATAAAATTATACAACCCGGAACAATGGAATTATTCTCTCAATTTGATTTAAAAAAACGATTAAATTTTTATAATTATCAAGAGCTTTACTCTATTCTTAAACAAAGAGTTTTACTAAGTTTTTCACATGAAATAGATAGAAACCTAATTAGATATATAACAGATTTAATCTGTGAGCAATATGTGCCAGTTCCGGGTAAAGGAATTGAAATACTTCGAGAATTGTATCCAATATTAAAAAACAAAAATACTTTAGGTAATTTTGAAGTATTAGATATTTGTCAAAATGAATTTGATTCTTTTCAAATTTCTGATGAATTTAGCATGATTAATTATCTTTCTGAGGAAGATATCTTGACAGTAATATTTTTAGATAATTTTTCAAATTATTTTATTAGTAAAAATAAATATTATATTTCTATAAAAGAATTATACGAATTATATGAAATTTCTTGCGAATCTTTGGAATATAAAAAAAGTTATTTTGAATTCCGTAAAATTATCGAAGAAATATTGAATATTGGAGTTGTAAAACCATCAAAGAGAACATTTCATAAAAATAGAGCTCATGAGAGTTTTAATGGTGTAAATTATGATTCTTTCTTTATATTGATGAATCCTAAACAAATAAACATAATTATTGATGCAATTTTTAACCCATGTTAAACGGTTCTAAAATTTAAACATGTTTTTTTAAATTTAAGAGAAAAACTCATTTCAAAGCGATTCCAAAAAACGGAAAATGTAAAACAGATTTTTTTAATAGGATATCTTATATATTTATAGTTATAATCACACTATTTTTTTATTAATATAGGTAAAAATGGAGATAAATTTTGACTCATATTAAAAAAATTTCTATGAGTGGTTTCAAATCTTTTGGAGATCGTACAGTAACTATCAAACTTTCTAGTGGATTCACATGCATCGTAGGACCAAATGGGGCGGGTAAATCTAATATAATAGATGCTTTATGTTTCTCGTTAGGTAGGTTAAGCAAAAAAACTATGAGAGCAAAAAATCTTGAGGATCTAATCTTTGCTGGTTCACGAGGTAAAAATCCCTCCCAGAGAGCTTCTGTTACATTATATTTTGATAATTCCGATAATGTTTTTCCAGGCGTGACTGGTGATTTTGAGATTACTCGTGTTATCAAAAGGGGTGGTGGGGGAGGATATAAAATGAATGGAAAAAAAGCCACTCGCCAGCAAATACTTAACGTTTTAGCAGCAGCAAATATTGATCCTGATGGTAGTAATCAATTCGTATTACAAGGAAAGATAGTCGAATTAACACATATGAATCCTGAAGATCGTAGAAAATTTATAGAGGAATTAATAGGACTTCAAAAATACGATGAAATGAAGGATGTTACTTTAAAAGAATTAGAAAAAGCAGAAAGAGATTTAGGACAATTTGAGGCAATCTTCAAAGAAGTATCAACCCAACTGAAAAAAGTTGAAAAAGAAAAAAATGATGCTTTAGCTTGGAAAGAATTGGATGACCAAATAAATTTTTTAAATTCACAGCTAATTGCCTTGAAAATTTTAAAATTAAGAGAAGAAGAAGATGAACTAGAAAAAAAAATTGAAAGTTCTTCAAAAATCGTTGAAGAATTGCAAGAAAAAATAAACCGACAAGAAGATGTATTAAAACAAGAATCTCTTGTTATGGATAATATCCAAAAAACTATTACTGACAAAGAAAAAGAAAAAGAGCAAATAACCGAAAATATAACTCAAATAAAAACCCAAATATCTTCAAGTCAAACGACTTTAAATTTAGATCAAAAATCTATCGATAAATTAACTAAAGAAATTGAATCCTTAGAAAATCAACAAATGGAACTTGAGGAGGGACAGACTTTTGACTCATTAATTGAAAATGTATCAAATGAGATTTCAGAAAATGAAGATCATATTGAAGATGCTAAAAAAGAAATTGAAAAAAGACAACAAAACCAAGCGGAACTAGACCTTAAAATAAAAAATAATGAAGATGAAAAGTCCCTTTTTAAAGCAGAAATTTCTAAAATACAACAAAGTGTATCATCTAATAACGCTCAAATCAAGGTTTTAAGAGGAAACATAAAAAAAAATGAAGAAAAGAAGCAAAAATTAGAAAACGAATTACAAAGATTAAAAAAAGATGCTGAAAGTATCGATGAGGCTATTGAAGCGACTAAGAAGGCAGAATCAGAAATTAGAAATAGAATAAACGGCTTGAATATTAAAATTTCTAAAGAAAATCAAAATCAAAAAGATTTAGAAAATAATATTAATTCCATCCAAGCAGAAAAAAATCAACTAAATTCTAAATTGGCAAACTTTCAAGCTACTTTGTCCTCTATAAGTACAGAAATTAAAATGAATCGTGAGAACATACAAGAATTAAATGAAAAGAAAACTTCTATAGAGGAAAAGATTACAGATTTAAGTAAAGGTAAAGATGCTGAAAGGGCCGTAAAAGAATTATTGAGTGAAAATGAAACTATTAATAAAGATTTAAGTGATTTAAAAGCAAAATTAAAACAAGAAAATTCAGTCTATAGAAAGAATGAACAAGATCTAGAATTATTGAAAATGAAGAGATATTCTTGTGAATCAGAAATCAGTGATAATAATGCAAAGATTGATAATATTAATACAGAACTAAAAATTATTACAAAAGAATTAACAAAATTGGATCGAGAGAAGAATAATTTAGAGTTGCAAGTAGATACTTTAAATAAAAATCTTACAGATATTACAAGTGCTATTGAAAAATTAATAGTTAAAAAGGATAATGTACAAAGACGTTTAGAGGATCTTTCAGATGAAAAAGAAAATTTAACAAAAAAAATTAATACTTCTGAGGAAGAATACGAGAAAAATACAAAAGATATTACAGGAATACTCCAAATTTTAAATATGCTCACCCAGAATATTAATATCTCAGTTGAATCTATTAAAGGTAATATTCAACAATCAAACGCAGAGGCAATTGAATCTTCAGCGGAAGATTTTAAAAAGTACATATTAGATATCATTGATATTATGAAAACAGTTGAGGATATTGGTGAGGATTCAGAAAAATCTACTGAAATGACAGAAATGCTGGGCTCCATTATGCAAACTTTAAAAATGTTCACTGATAATGCTGATGATACAATTAATCAATTAATCGATAAAGTAAAAGAATCAGCTGATATTGAAGTACAAAGCTCAACCTCTACATTTGATAGTTTTGTTCAAGATCTAATGGAAATTCTTGAAAATGTATATCTCTCTTTAAGAAAACTAACTATGTCCAAAAGTCAAGAATTATACAAACAATTGGAAGAGATTACAGATACAATTAAATCTCAAACCGATGATTTTAATAAAATTGAGAACCAATTAACTGAAAGTACCATTCAAGAAAAACACTTATCTGAAAATCTTTCAGCTTATAATAAAAGAATCAATGAAATTGATAAAAGAAACACTGAATTAACTGAAAGGATTAAAAAAGGAGAAGAAGAGACTAATCAAAGAGAGGAAATAATTAAGACCAAACAATCGGATGCTACGATCTTGGATAATGATATAGAGCAATTAAAAAAATTAAAGGATACTTATTGGGATAATCTTTCTACAATTCAATATGATATTGAAAAAAAACAAAAAGAATTAGAAAATCTGAGAGAAAAATTACAAGAGTTGCATGGTATTCAGAATTTATTTGATAATATTGCCGAAATTGATGATAATGTAGAAAAATTGAATAACATTATTGGAGAAAAGAAAAACTTAATTACAAACACAGAAGAGAAAATTAAAAGTATTCAAGAAGAGCAAAACTCATTACAAAAAAATATTGATGAACTTGTTTTAAAAAAAGAGAATTTCTGGGAAGTAACAGAGAACTTACGAAAGCAAATCGATGAAGAAAATAAAACTCTTGAAGATACAATGGATCGTTTGAGGGCACTTGAAAATGTAATGAGGATTATCAACTCCATTGAAGATATTAAAAAAGAAAATAATGATGCCAAAAATAGTGTTGAAACCTGCTTAAAGGATATTGAAGGATTGAATTCTCAGGTTGAAGAAATCCAAAAAAATGTAGATCAAAAGCAAGAAGTAATAGATTCTTTAAGAAATGAAAAAACAGAAGAGTTGGAATCACAGAAAGCAGCCCAAAAGCAATTGAACAAATTGAATAAAGATTTGCAGAAATCTCAAGGGAAGTTGAATGAATTAAATAAAAATAAAGAAAGAGAACAAAAGATTATAGGGCTACACCAAGATATAAAAGATACTGAAGAACAGATTGAATCAATAACAAAAGAATTAGGTAATTTTAAAACAAATTTGGATAACGAAAATGAAAAGAAAAACGAAAAACAAAAGGAGATTGATAAGTTTACACAAGAAAAAGATGAATCATGGAAAAAACAAAAACAATATCAGAAAGTTATAACTGATTTAAAATCAGATCTCTCTATGGAGAACTCTAAAATCAACAATTTTGAATCAAAGAAGATAATGTGCACTGATCAAATTGAAACTTTATTTCAGCGTTCTAAAGAATATGGTTCATTACCTCCAGTAACTGACGGATTTTCAGAACCAGAATTACAATCAGATATTGTAGAAAAAACCCAGAAGAAAAAAGTTCTTGAACCTGTGAATTTAAAAGCAATTGAACAATATGACACTGTAAAAGAAAGATTTGATGAGATAGATATGAGACGACAAACAATACAAAGAGAAAGGAAATCAATCCTAGACGCTATCGATAAGATTGAACTAGAAAAAACAAGAACATTCATGAAAGCATATCACGAGATAAATAGAGAATTTAGTAGGATTTTTCAAAAACTCAGTCCTGGCGGTTCAGCAAAAATGATTTTGGATAGACCAGATAAGCCATTTGAAGGGGGTATTAGCATAGAAGCAAGACCTAGAGGTAAAAAAATCAGTTCATTAGAGATATTAAGTGGTGGTGAAAAAACATTAGTAGCTTTATCTTTTATATTTGCTGTTCAAGAATTTTATCCTGCTCCATTTTATGTAATGGATGAGATTGATGCTGCTTTAGATGGACCAAATGTCCATCGTGTTTCCACGGTTATCAAAGAATTTGCTTCACAAGCTCAATTTATGGTGATTAGTCATCGTGAGGAAAATATAGTCAATGCAGACAGAATTTATGGAGTATCAATGCAACAAAGTGGAATAACTGACATCTTCAGCGTTGATTTAGAGGAAGAGGCAAAAAGGATTCTTGAACTTGAAGATATCGGACCTACTATTACAGAATAATGAAAATATTTCATAGAGGTAGGTAATAATTTCAAAAAATGAAAACAATTCAGTGGAAAAACAAAATTTTGATGAATGGACTGTAAAAGATTTAAGAGAATTTGCATCGAAAAATAATATTAAAATTCCTTCTAAATATAAAAAAAAGGATATTGTAGAATTACTTCAAAATATAACAAATAATCCCGATTTCGTTGATCGATCTCAAGAAAAAGAAACGGAAGAACCTGAAATAGAATTAGTTGCTGAATTTGATGATGATGAAGATCTTGCGTTATTGAGAAAAGAGAAAACTGAATTGAAATTTTGGCAAAAACCACCCTTTTCAAGTCTTTTAGATACAGAATTAGCGAAAGAATCCGACATTGCATTTTATGATTTATCAAAATTAGTAGATACATTTTTTGATAATATGCTACATGAAGATTTAATTAATTATAAGATTTCTGGAATTGCGCTTAAAACATCAGCATCTTTACACCATTATAAAATCTCAAGTATTATAAAAGAAGAAGAACAAATTCAAAAAAGAGAAGAATTAGAAAAATTCAGACAAAGTCATTCTAGAACAATCCCGAAAGCATTACCTCAGCCAATTTCCCCTAAAATGCAAATTGCTACCAAAGATGAATTATTTGATGCTATGCGATCAGCTATTATTGAAGTTATGCAGAATAAAGAAAAATTAAAAAGAAGAAGAATGCGAAGAGAAGAACTTCAAGATCAAAAGATCCAAATGAAATCTAAAGCACAATTACCCAAAGAACTCTTAAAACATATTAGTGGAAAGGAGCAAACAGTTGAAGAGTTACATGAATCATGGTACAATCGAATAAAAGCTACAATCAATTTAAACAATAAAGAGACTAGTATTTATGATTTAATGAATATTATTAAAAATGAAGAAAAAAGTAGTATAGGGCGGAAATTTTCATTAGTACGTATGTTTTTAGCTTTAATGTTTTTATCTACTGGGAGCAAATTAAACTTATCTCAAGAGGAAGATTTCCAAAATATTTTAGTCGATATTAGATAAAACTAAATCTTATAAAAATTATTAATAAAAGTGGTGAGAATTTGGAGGAAAATTCGGATGAAGAAACTAACGAGAAAATAGAAAATAATCCTGAAGATGTTCTTAATGAAGAAGAAATTAAAGATGGAGAAAGTTTTGCTGAAGAAGAATCTAATCAAATAGATTCAAATGAATCAATAAAAGAAATTGAAGAAGAGAACATTGAAGAGCTAGAAACAAAATCAGAAGATGGCGAAAAACATGAATTTATCGAAGAATTTGACCAAGAACCAGAAAATTTAATAATCGAAGAATCTATTGATAAGGAAGATGTTGAAGATACAACCAATCTGGGTGAAGATACGTCAGAAGGCACAATAATTGATGAAGAACCATTAGAACTTGATGAAAAAGCTCTTCATCGAAATTTTATTGAGGCCGCCCTCTATGCTGCGGGAGGACCTTTAACAATAGAAGAGTTATCAAATAAATTAGAATTTCCTAAAAAAGAAGTAGAGAATTTAATAAATGAATTGGCTTTTGCTTATTTAGATCGTACTACATCACTAATCATTGCCCAAATAGGAGATAGATATCAAATGCAGATTAGACCAGAATATACGGAAAAAATATCAAAATTTGCTAAAGGAGGGGCAATAGCGGAAAGATATTTAAGAACTTTAACTATTATTGCTTTAAAGCAACCGATCTTAAAATCAATGGTTATAAAATTAAGGGGTAGTGGAGCATATGAGCATGTAAAGTACCTTTTAGATAATGAATTCATAAACGCTGTAAAAAAAGGAAGATCTCAAGAATTAACTACTACAGATAAGTATGCAGAAATGTTTGGGTTGCCAAAAGACATAAGACTCATGAAACAAACTATGATTACTCAATTAGGGCTTGAAGAAGGAGGAAAAATTGAGCCTTCAGGTGAAATGGAAGAAGGAACTCAAGCTGAACCAATGAAGGAAAATGATCTAGAAGAAGAATAAATTTAGAAATCAATATTATTTGAAATAATAAACTGTAATATTAATGTCTTCAATCTTTTCTATTAAATCTGGTTTCTTTTTAAGAATTTGCTCAATAGGTTTTCCAACTATCTCTAAATTATTTATTCTAATTGTATTTTTGATATCTTCTTTTAAACTTTCTACGTATTCTATATTATCTTTTGGAGTTAGAAGAATTACTTTTGCAAGTTCTTGATTTAATGGTATCTGAATTTTTGACTTAATCATTCTTAGAGATTTTATTATTCTAATTCCTAATTTCCCTTTCTCAATTGATTCTTCAGATAAATTATCATAGGGAACTGGCCATTTCTCTAAGTGTATTGATTTTAATTTTTTAAATTGTTTGTAAAATATTGAATAAATTTCCTCAGAAATGAATGGCATAATGACAGAAAATATCTTTAATATTTTGTAAAGTAGATTCAAAGCATTTTTTAAAGAATTTATTTTGATTTTTTGATCTTCAATATAAAAATTGTATTTGATTGCTTCAAAATAGTTGTCGCAGATATCGTTCCAAAAAAATGATCGTAAAACCATTGTAGCTTCATGCCAGTTATATTCATTAAAATAGTTAGTTATTACATCTAGATTTTTGTTGAATTCAGAAAAAAAATATTGCTCAATTGAAGATAACTCCTTAGAATTGACAGTCAGATTGTCAATCTCAATTTTATTTAGATTTATATACAAAAATCTATAAGCGTTCCATATTTTAGTAACAAATCTTGAACCACTGATTAATTGTTCATATCTTATGCCATACTTTTTATTGAATTTATCTTCAGGAAGCCTCTGTCTTTCCTTTATAATATTTTCAAGTAGAATAGGTTGTTTTGTCTGAAGATTGATCCAAGAGAATTCAAATGGATAATCATCTCCTAAAGAACCCATGGCTGCCCAATACCGAATAGCATCAGCTCCAAAATTTGGCATAACGTCATCTGGAGATATATAGTTTCCAAGGCTTTTAGACATATGCCGACCATCTGGACCCGCAACCATCCCGTTTATCATTGCTTCATAAAAGGGAGATTTTCCTGTCAATTTCTTACATCTAAACAATGTATAAAATAACCAAGTCCTGATAATCTCGTATCCCTGGGGACGATGAACCTTAGCTTTAAGATAAGTTTTTTCATAAAAATCTTTGTCTTCTTCCCATTTTGCGATTTGTAATGGAGTTATGCTTGAATCAATCCAACAATCACAAATATCTTTTTCTCCAACAATTTTTGTGCTCTTACATTTAGGACATTCTTTAAAAGGAGGAGATGTCTTTACAGGATCGAGTGGCATATCCTCCCTATTTGGGGGAATAATTTCATCACAATCCTCACAATACCAGAAGGGTATTGGGGTTCCAAAGACACGTTGTCGAGAAATTACCCAATTCCAATCTAAGCCTTCTGCCCAGTCTATTAATCTTTGCTTTTGTTTTTTTGGATACCATTTCATCTGTTCTGCTGATTTAATTATTTCTTGAGTAAAATCCTTTACATTAATGAACCACTGATTAACAGGTAAATATTCAATAGGTTTACGGCAAGAAGCTCTTTCAGAATGAACAATTATACTATGTTCATAATCTACTATTTTTTCAATTAGTCCCATTTTTTCAAGGTCTTTAACAATTTCTTCTCGAGCTTCTATTATGGTTAAGCCCTGATATTTAGAGTTTTGATTCATATGCCCATCTTCAGTAAATATTTGAATTTCATCAAGATTATACTGCAATTTCCATTTAATATCCATCTCATCTCCATAAGTACAAACATAAACAATACCAGTACCAAAATTCATATCGATTGTTTGATCCATATAGACTCGAACATTACGGTTTGTAAAAGGTATTTCTATCTCAGCAGCAGATAGGTCATAATAACGATCATCAGTTGGATTGACCATTACAGCAACACACGCTTCCATGTATTCAGGTCGGGTAGTAGCTATTGTAACAAATTCATTTTCTCTCCCAACAATAGGTAATTTCAGATACCACAACTTTCCTTGTTCTTCTTGATATCCCACTTCTGCTTTTGCTAGGGAAGTCTCGCAATTAACACAGAAATGTGTTGGAAATTTCTCTCGATATAACCACCCCTTCTCGTAAAAATAAAGAAGCGATAATTGAACTTTAAATTTATAATCATCGTCCATAGTTCGATATGTATATTCCCAATCAGAAGAATATCCTAAATCATTAAATTGTCTCTTCATATTTTTAATATTCTTGTCTACCCATTCAACACATTTTTGTAGGAATTCATCTCGCTGATGTTGGGAGATCCCATACTCTCTTTGTACAGCAAGCTCTACAGGAAGGCCATGACAATCAAATCCTTGTGGAAAATACACATTTTCGCCTTTCATTTTATGATATCTTGCGACAAAATCTATCCATGAATGATTTAAGATATGTCCCATATGAAGATCTCCACTAACAAAAGGAGGAGGTGTATCTATTGAAAATATCTCACCTTTTTGATTGAGATCAAAAGCATAAATTCTTTCATCCTTCCAAAATTGTATCAATTTCTTTTGAACTTCGTTAAAATTAAACCGTTTTGGGTATGCTACTCCTTGTGCCATTTGAAATCATTTCCAGATATATTATAATAGAATGGACCTGACGGGAATTGAACCCGTGCCCTCTTGAATGCGAATCTTGTTATTAAGCATTCTGCTTAATATAATCAAGCGATCTTCCACTGATCTACAGGCCCAAATATAATCATCATATAATTATATTGTAAAAATCAGAATGACTAAAATTTTTTATTGTTTTTCTTAGATTTTTTAAAAAAATAAGATTAATACTCAGTTCGGGCAATAATTTCATCTTGTGCATTTTTTGATAATTCAGTAAAATAAACAGAATATCCTGCGACTCTTACAACTAAACCTCTATAATTATCGGGATTTATTTGAGCATCACACAGAGCTTTCTTTCCCACAACATTAAATTGTATCTGGTAACCCCCTTCAGGTTGGAAAAATGTTCTTATAAGAGGATTTAAGATTTCACTATTTAATGTATTTGGATGAAAAGCTAAGATCAATGAATTACCATTAGTCATTAACCCATTATTGAGTTTTTTAATTGAATTGAGAATTGCTGTTGGACCCTTTTTATCCATACCACTTGTTGGACTTACACCATTTGAAAGTGGTTCTGTTTTTCTTCTACCATCAGCGGATGCTCCTGTAAAAACACCAAATGCTAAATGAAATGTTGTGGAATAAATTCCAGGATTAAATATCCCACCTCTATAATTTGAATGCTTTGAAATTTCTTCACAATAAAATTTTGCGACTTCTACCGCAATCTGATCAACATAATCGTCATCATTTCCGAATTTCGGTACTTTATTAACAAAATATTCACGCCATTCTGTTCCTTTTTTTCCTTGGTAAACGCCTCTGAAATTCTTTGAAAGCATTTGAACTAAATCTTTAAATGATATGATTTTATCTTCGAAAACAGTTTTCTTAATTGCAGCAAGACTGTCTGCAACTGTGGCTAAACCAATTAGTTGTGGTCCTGTAAAATTATAAATCGCACCACCTTTAGTTATATCAAGACCACGCTCTAAACAATCATCTATAGTTGCAGATAAAAATGGTTGCGGTGTCAGTTCAGCAATTGCTTTATCAAGAAAATACATCGTTCTTACCATGTATTCAATGAAAAATTTCACTTGATTCTTAAAAGCATCCCAAAGATCTTCATATGAATTAATCTCTCTATCATTTTTAAGTCCGTAGTCTTTCCTAGTCAGCATATCGACTCCATTATTCAATGTTAATTCTAAACATTTCACCACATTAAATTGGTTAGCATTTGTTGACCCAAATGATTTATATGGATGTTGAGGTTCAACGCATCCTATTGGTGCATATTCGCGAGCATCTTCTAAAGTAAAACCTCGGTTAATAAGACCAGGGATCATAACTTGGTCATTAAATAGTGCAATACTAGTACCCTTTTTTATTGATTCTCCAACTTTCAATATAAAATCATCTGATGTATCTATATGAATTCTAACACAAAAAGTTGGCTGGACAGTTTTTATATGAGTATATGCATCCAACATTAGCAAAGATAATTCATTTGTAGCATCTTTTCCTTCACGATCTACCCCCCCAATTACTAAATTTTCAGCAATAGGAGGCCCTTCGACAGCTACTACTCCTTTTGAAATAACATAATTCCATAATGCAGAAATTTTAATAAAAAAGCATTCAATAAGAAATTGAACTTTTTCTTTTGTAATATTTCCCTCTCTTATATCTTTTAAATAATAGGGATATAGGTACTGATCTAAGCGACCTATTGAAATAGCAAAACCACCATCTTCTAAACCAGATATTAGATGAGTAAAATAAATTAATTGTATAGCTTCTTCAAAATTATTTGGCTTATTTTGAGAGATATTTCTACAGGTTTTTGATATATGATGAAGTTCTTCTTGTCGTTCAGGATTGTGTTCATTTTCAGCTATTTTTCTTGCCAAAACTGAAAATCTTTGTATGAATTTTTTGGCAGCATTTAATAGAATGATAACTGATTCATGAAAAGTCTTTTTATTGTCATCATCAGAAGATTCTGTTAAATTCTCATTAGCTTTTTCAATTAAACCATTTATTCCATTTTTTAATACAATTTCATGACCTGGAAAAAAATGACCAATCCCACTAGAGAGTTCTACATCTACTGCAAAAACGAGTTTTTCCATGATATCTTTTAAATCTGAGTCCAAATATGATTGAAACTGCTCTTGCACAGTAATTTCCTCATCTTTCCAATAAGGAATTATTTCTTCTTTTATAAATTGTCTTTCTTCATTTGTTAAGAAAAGCTTCTGCACAGACCGAGTATCATAATTATCAATATCCTGTTCTATTGTATCTATTCGAGCTTCAGGATAAATGGGAGTTCCTACAAATTTAATACATCTATTCCCGATTACATATTCATCATCCCATATTTTTATTGTCATATTTGTTAAATAATAATCCATAGCTTTCGCAAATCTAATGATCGAGTTTTCTCCTTTTGTTTTTTTATAGGAATCTGTAAAAAATTTAGCTCTTTCTACACATATTTCATGTGGTGCTCTTACAAGTTTATCTTTCATTCTTAATATGCGTTCTTTATAGTTTGAAAGGGTTAATTGTTCCAATTGCATTTATATCCCTAAAAATTATCAATTATTCAGTTTAATTAACAATAAAATTACTTTATTTAATAAATGTTTTTATAATTTTTTGTAAAAAGATTCTCTGGAATTTCCAAGATTTAAATAAATTTCATTAAATGATTTTTAGCTTCGGGAGAGAATAATAGATCTTCTTTTTTTTTGTCCTTAAATCTTTTAATAGCTACATCCAAATATTCTTTGTTGGAATCAATTCCAGTAAATTTTCGATTTAAAATACTACATACAATTCCAGTGGTACCAGATCCCACAAAAGGATCTAATACCCAATCGCCTTCATTTGAAGAAGATGAAACTATCCTATTTAATAATTCCAGTGGTTTTTGTGTTGGGTGTTTACCAAATTCTTTCTCATCTTTAGGGATTAAAGGAATTGACCATACACTTCTCATTTGCTTATCCTTATTCTTCAATTTATCTTTAGGGTTATTCCAAGCCTTCATTTTCTCATAATTAAATGTGTGATTTGAGTTTTTAGATTTGCGAGCCCATAGTACTATTTCATGGCTATGAGTAAAATATTTACAGGATAAATTGGGTGGAGCATTCGGTTTATACATAATCACATCATTAATAATATCATAACCATTTCTCTCCAATAGATAACCCACTTTGTAGATAATATGTAACGTTCCAGAAACCCATAAACTTCCATTTTTCTTTAAAATTCTTCTGCACGCTTTTAACCAAGAATCGGTAAAACTAATATCTTCATCGAAACCTTTTGATTTATCCCATTCCCCTTTATTAACCGAAACCATCTGGCCCGATTTACAAGTCACTCCATCATTTGATAAAAAATAGGGGGGATCAGCAAAGATTAAATCAAATTTATTACTTTCAAATTGTTTAAGTATATCTAAGGCATCTCCATGATATAAAATGAAATTTTTCTCTTCAAAATAAGGATTTGTCATATTAAGGGAAATTCATCATAGAAATTATGTAAAATTCAATCAAACTGGTTAAGAAAATATAATATCTTTTAATTATTAACTTTAAAGTTTAATATTAACAAACACTTAATATTCATGTAAGAAAAACGTTAACTTATTCAAAATGCATTAGAGATTTAAATATGATAAACAAACAAAAATTTGAGGAGCTATTTAACCAACACGTTATTAAAGATATTTCTGAAGAACAAATTGATATAGTCCTTTCAGGGCAATATGGTAAAGCTTTAGAATTATTAAGAGATGCTGAGTCAACTGGATTGTTTCCTGCTTTAGTTGGTCCTCCTGGAGTGGGCAAAACCATTTTATGTCGATATTTTGCTAGTTTAAGAGCGAAAGAGAAGAAAAATAAGAGTTTTTACTGGCTAACTATGGATGAGAGTATAAAACCTTCTCATTTTCTTGGCTCTTTTGATCCAGCAATTACATTAAAAAAAGGCTTTGTATTGGAGTCTTTTAGTCCAGGGCCATTATTAAACGCTATGCTAGAAGGGGGTACTTTTTTAGCTAATGAAATTAATAGAGCTACAGAATATTCTCAAAACACACTATTAGAGCCCCTAGAGGAAGCATCTATTGGTATTCCCCATTTAGGGCGAATAAAAGCAGATAACAATTTTTTCTTTATATGTGCAATGAACCCTGAAGAATTATCAGGAACTCATCGCTTATCTGAAGCTTTAAAAGATAGAATAAAGGTCTGGATCAAATTAACTTATCCAGATAAATCGACGGAATTAGACATTATAAGAATTAATCTACCTGAACATTTTATTATTGAAGAATCTGAATTAGAATTAATATATTCAATTATTAAAGAAACCAGACAAAATAAAATAGATATTGAAATTCCTGCTTCTATAAGAGCCGGAATTGCTATTGCTAAATTATTAGCAAGAAAAAGGTTGTTAGAGAAAGAAGAAAAAGTGAAGGAAAAAGAATCTGTATATGTTCATCTTTCAGAAATTTCCCGTCATGTTTTATTGGGCAGTTTAAAACCTAAACCTGGAGTAAAAGTCGAAAATATTATAGAAAATATTATTCATAAAACCTTAGGAGGGTAAATTTTTTGGGAATTTTTCCTGAAAACCCTTGTGAGTTTGCTGTGGAGTTTATTAGACGGATGAGAAATCATCCAGATATAATCCAAATGCCATCTCCAAGGCAGGTTTTATCAATACCAAATTTAATCATATCAAGATATTATCGTAAGGGATCCATTACCCCAAATGATTTTATTGAAATTGGTACTGTCACCTCGTTTCCAGATAACCAAAATTTAGCGAAAGATATAGCATTTGAGATTTTATTTCCAAATTACAAGAAAGACTTAATAAAATCATTCTTTGTTGAGAATGAGAGTGATAATTTTGAAGATGAATTGAAGAACTCTGGGATCAAATCGGAATTAGACCAATTACAAGATCTAATAGATGAGATTGAATTTTCAAAATCATTTGACACAGATATGATTCAGCAATTAGAAGAGTTTATGGAACAATTAGATCAAAAAAGGCATGAAGAACCATATAAATCAGCACTTAATTTCTTTAATGATGATTCTGAGTTATATAAAGAAGAAATAACTTCATTTGAGAAATTGCTTGAAGAGGCAAAGAACCGAATGCTTCAAAAAATAAATTCTTTAGATCCTAAGGATATTAAAGCTGGTACTAACTTAGGATTAAACGAACTAGTTCAACAACAATCATTAAGAGAATGGGAAAAAATTACAAGTAAGGCTTTAAATAATCAAAATATTGAAAATGATTTGAATCAATTGTTAAAATCAGGAAGTTTAGAAGATTTACTTCAATCTATGAAATTTTTAAAAGATACTGATGCCATTTCTAAAGAACAAATAGAGAATCTAAAAAAGGAACTTCAAAATAAAATAAACAATTTAGATCAATTATTTCAATCAGCAAAACACTTAGGAGAAACTCCCAATTTTGATCGTAGTAAAGTTTTAAGCAATAGTTTAACACAATCTTCATTTGAACACAACTTTAATTTAGCAAATTCACTTGACCAATTTTTTGGCACAAATCTAAGAGCTTCATTATTAGATACTCTTAATCAACAGATTAAAAATTCCCAAATGAATCTTTCACTAGAATCATTGACAAAAACTGCATTTACAAATAAATCCTGGAATTCGCTCTTCAATCAAGCATTACAAAACGCGATTAAAGAAGCAAATTCTCAAAATAAAAAGTATGAGGCTTTTAAATCACTTACGCATCAATTGCAACAACTTATGAATAGTTGTCAAAATATACATTGTAGTCAAAAAATTGCTCAAAACATTCCAAATCTCATGTCCTTAGCTTTAGAATCATGTGACTCTCCTTCCCAACTAAGAAATACAACCGAATTTTTAAGAAAAATAGGATTAAACCCAAATTCAGAAGTTATTGAGAAGATTGGAAAAAAACTTCAAATGCCTGAAGATGAAATTTTTGAATTAATTGAACCATCATATCAATTGTTAAAAAAATTAGTCGAAAATAAAAACGCAGATTTTCAAAGATTAAGTAATTTATTGAATCAAATTCAAGATCAATTAAATTATGAGAGGATAAAAGAATTAACTACTATTGCATTAGCTTCTGATAATAGAGATGCCTTAGGAGCACTTGGAAACTTTAATTTAAATGATGCCTTAAAAAGTGCTCAGCAAATTGGAGGGCAAGAAGGCGAAAATAAGATGATTTCCTGTTTATCTGCTGGTAGTGGAGAAAATCTACTTAACCAATGGTTTATTCATCGCAAAAATCTACCAGAACCGACAAAACAAAAAGTTAAAGAATTAGCAAAAAAAATGTTAATTGAATTAGGTATATATTATTCACGAGCACGTTTAGGTAGTTCTACAACAGGGCCAATACCAATTAATATAGTAAGACCTTATTCAATAGGAGACGATTTTGAAAACATTGACCTTGAAGAAACACTAAATAATATATTAGAAAAAGGTAAAAAATTAGATCATATTAATTATGATGATTTTTTTGTTTATGAAACTGCTAAAGGGCTTCGAACTGCTTGTTTTGAACTTGATATTTCAGGTAGTATGACAGGAGAAAAACTTGCTTATATGAGTATCTGTATAACGATGTTATGTTATGGGTTGCGAAAAGATGAACTTGGAATCGCCTTTTTTGAATCAAATACTCATGTTCTGAAAGGTTTGGATGAAAAAGTAGATTTAGAAAAATTAGCAGATGAGTTACTTTCTGTTACTGCCGGAGGGGGAACAAGAATACAAAGTGCTGTTGAATGGGCAAATAAACAATTTAAGGAACATTCTAATTCACGTGAAAAATTAAATGTATTGTTTACTGATGCTGAAAT